>Ga0209834_10000079_pt1 | contig 53681 bp, 53 predicted proteins | sample Mar14236cmmetaG_FD_184134 | JGI IMG/M metagenome (GOLD analysis project Ga0209834, IMG submission 184134) | Marine hydrothermal vent microbial communities from Guaymas Basin, Gulf of California to study Microbial Dark Matter (Phase II) - Marker... ... | reverse complement strand
CCTCTTCCTTTTCTTCAACTTCAACTTCTTCTTTAACTTCCTGGACGTCTTCCTTTTCATCCTGTTTTATCTTGGCCAGGGTGGAGGCGCCCAGCAGATCTTCATCACTCATTTCATCCCGCAATTCTTGCGGCAGTTGAGCTTCTGCTTCCGCAGCCTGGAGATCAGCTTCGTGATCTTTTCGTAAATTTTTGCCATCGCTGACAGCCTGGGCGATGATCGAAACGATCAACTGAATACCGCGAATAGCATCATCGTTAGCGGGGATTACGTAGTCAATGTTTTTCGGATTGCAGTTGGTATCTACCATTGCAATAACCGGGATATTCAACAGGTTGGCTTCGTGAACTGGAATATCTTCCCGGGATACATCTACTGCGAATAGAAGGTTGGGGATGCCGTCCATTTCACGGATACCGCCCAACCGGCTTTCCAGGCGTTCAATCTGTCTGGTCATGCCGAGTGCTTCTTTTTTAGTGAAAATTTCAAGTTCTCCCCGATCACGCATTCCTTCCAGACGCTCCAGTTCTTGGATGCGTTCGCGGATGGTCTGCCAATTGGTCAGGGTACCGCCCAGCCAACGTCCGATCACGTAGGGCATGCCTACTTTTTCGGCGTTGGTTTTGATAATATCCTGAGCCTGCCGTTTGGTCCCTACGAACAGGATTGAGCCGCCACCGGCGATGTGATCCCGGACAACCTGGTAGGCTTCTTCCAGAGCCGCTACGGTTTGCTGCAGGTCTATGATATGGATATCATTCCTGGCGGCAAAGATGTAGGGCTCCATATACGGATTCCATTTCTGGGTTCGGTGGCCGAAATGGACGCCGCTTTCTAAAAGGTCTTTCATCGATACAATAGGCATATTACACTCCTTGCGTTTAGCCTCCGTTTCCGTCTATCCTTCCGGGACCAGAGAGGGTTCCCTGGCACGCTCCGTCGGGTCAAGAAACGTGTGAGATACAAAATTCGCCCCGCACGATTGCGGGACCGAGAGCAGTATATCATGTGGGCTATGATTCGTCCAGATAATGGGGATTATAAGAAAGGACTGAAGTCCTGAGAGGGGTCTTCCCCTTCGTCTTCACTCGGAGTCAGACCAAACGTCCTCCTACGGGGACGGTTGTGTTCCACCTTTCTGTCATTGCGAGGGCGCAGCGACTAACAAAGCAATCTCATCTTTTGCTCACCGAACCGTCCCCGGTGAGGTAAAAAAACGCCCGGGGACGGGCGTTTGAGCAAACCCGGATAAACTTCCGAAGCAATCCCACTGAGCGCTCAGCTGTTTAACCTCATCTTTTGCTCACCGAATTGGCCTCCGTCTTTGGTCAATAATGTGATATTAGTCCCTTCTAATCTTCCGCATCCTTGAATATGGTATACTTTTGATGAAACTAAATAAAAACCTTCGGGGTAGGGTGAGCGTAAGCAATTCCCAATCGGCGGTACAGCCCGCGAGCGCCTGTTATGGCGCAGGATCCGGTGAAATTCCGGGGCCGACGGTATAGTCCGGATAGGAGAAGGTGAAACAGGTTCTATTGAACCTGCCTGCCATTCTGAAACCCCCGAAAGCTGTAATGCTTTCGGGATTTTTTTTCAGAACCGGGATCCTTGTCCAGCCCCGCCCTGATAGGCGGTTTTTTATTATGGAGCTTGATCTATGAAGGATTTCGGAGTTGGGATCAGGAAGATTAGTTTTCTGGTGCTTTCGATATTGGCTGGTCTGTTCCTGTGGCAGATGTTTACCACCTTCAGCCAGATCCCGTCCTTTATTTTCCCCAAACCTATTGAAGTCTGGGAAAAATTGATCATTGTCCTTCAAGATGGATCGCTGCTGAAACATGCCCTGATCACACTCCAGGAAGTCCTGTTTGGATTGATGCTTGGATTGTCAGCAGCCATAATTACCGGTTATTTTTTGGCAAAATCGCGCTTTGTGGAACGAGTTTTGTCCCCCTATATTGTAGCCAGCCAATCCATCCCTATCGTAGCTATTGCTCCTCTATTGGTGATCTGGCTTGGTCCGGGCATTCTTTCAAAGATCCTGACCAGCGCTTTGATCGTATTCTTCCCGGTACTGGTTAACACAGTCGTTGGCTTGAAATCTGTACCCCGGGAGCTGTATGACCTGATGAGATCGCTGCAGGCCAATACCTGGCAGCGAATAATAAAATTGGAAATCCCTGCTGCCATGCCTGTTTTCCTGGGTGGGCTGCGGATTGGCGCGACCCTTTCTGTGATCGGTGCCGTTGTAGGGGAATTTGTTGGCGCTGATAAAGGGCTTGGTTTCTTGGTCAATGTTGGCCGGGGTTTATATGATACAGCCCTGGTTTTTGTAGCAGTATTTACCATAGTTTTACTTTCTTTGGGGCTTTATGGATCTGTAATATTTATTGAAAATCGCCTGTTATCCTGGCAAAAAAGGAATGGCGATTAGTGTTTATGAGGGAGGAGAAAAGTCAATGAAAACAAAATACCTGCTTTGGATTCTTGTAGTGATATTTACAGCGGTATCCTGCAGCATCCAACCGGCGAATGATGGACCGACCGGCGAACTTACTCATATCCGGCTGCCGATGGGATATATTCCCAATGTGCAGTACGCGCCATTTTACGCTGCTGTAGAAAAAGGATTCTTCGAAGAATACGGCATTGAACTGGAATTTGACTATTCTTATGAAACTGATGGAGTTGCCCTGGTTGGAGCTAATGAACTCCAGTTTTCTTTAGTTTCCGGGGAGCAAGTTCCCATTGCCAGGGCGCAGGGGCTGCCCATCGTTTATGTGATGGCCTGGTACGAGAAGTATCCCGTTGCCCTGGTATCTAAAACAGAACAGAATGTTAAAACTCCCCAAGACCTGGCTGGGAAGCGAGTTGCCTTGCCTGGACCATTTGGCGCGAACTATGTTGGTCTGCGGGCTCTGCTGGGGGAGGTTGGCTTGCAGGAAAGTGACATTATCATGGAATCTGTGGGTTTTAACCAGGTTGAAGTCCTCGCGACAGATACCACTGAAGTGATCGTTGGTTATTCTGCCAATGAGCCGATCCAACTTAAAGCCCAGGGTTATGATCTGGATCTGATCCTGGTCTCCGATTATCTCGATCTTGTGTCCAATGGGATAATCACCAATGAGAAAACCCTCGCCGAGGATCCAGAACTGGTCGAGAGGTTTGTTTCTGCTGCACTGAAAGGGATCCAGTTTGCTGTTGAAAATCCTGAGGAGGCTTTTCAGTTCTGTTTTAAATATATAGAAGGGCTAGAAGATGCTGATCAGGATGTACAATTTGAGGTGCTTCAAGCCTCTCTGGAACTTTACCAGACCGATCCTTATGGCTACAGTCATCCAGAGGCCTGGGAGAATATGCAGGGGGTGCTGCTGCAAATGGGATTGATGAAAAAGGAAATAGACCTGGAAGAAGCATATACGAATGAATTCAGCCAATAATCATCCCCTGCTAGAAGTGAAAGATCTGGGGGTCACCTTTACTGATGAAAAAGGTTCTCTCCAGGCGCTGAACCAGATCAACTTTTCAGTTGATAGGGAGCAGTTTATTTGCGTGGTAGGTCCTTCCGGGAGTGGGAAAAGCACGTTAATCCGGGTATTGGCAGGTTTATTGGCCCCTACTTCGGGAGAGGTCGTACTGGATGGAATACCGATAAATGAACCCCGGCAGGGAGTGGGAATCGTATTCCAAAAGGCCAACTTGATGCCTTGGCGGTCGGTTCTGCGCAATATCACCCTCCCGCTGGAAACTAATCATGTTCCCCAAAATGAGGCTAATGAGAGGGCATCTGAATTGATTGAGCTGGTTGGGTTAACTGGATTTGAGGATTGGCTACCCCATGATCTGTCAGGCGGTATGCTGCAGCGGGTGGCAATAGCCAGAAGTCTGATCCAGGATCCTGACCTGTTGCTTTTGGATGAACCCTTCGGAGCTCTTGACGCACTAACCCGCGAAAAGATGGGCGCTGAACTGCTGCGGATCTGGCGGGTCCGAAAGAAAACGGTTATCATGATCACCCACGATATCTCAGAAGCCGTGTTTCTGGCTGACCGAGTCCTGGCAATCAGTCCTCAACCTGGGAATTTGCGTTTGGACTTGGAAATTAACCTTGAACGCCCTCGTCAAGAAGATGATCGCTTTTCTCCTGAGTTTGTTGTTTATACTCAATTATTACGGGACGCAATTAGATAAAGTTGATAATTAATGATTAATATCAATACATTTTTTATATTTTAATGTTAAGATATGTTTGCTGATTTTTTATTAGTAGAGTGAGGATTAAATGGTTAAGGATGATTTGCAGCCGATTGAGGCTGAACCAAGAAAAGGCAATTCCTTGAAATTCGTTATCGGCGGGATTGTTATTGTTGCGGCGATCATATATTTAATGGTTTCTTCGCTGCAGGCGAATGTCCAGTATTTCTTAACTGTGGATGAAGTGTTGGAAAAACAAAATTCGGGGGAGCTGACGGGAAGAAATATACGCTTATCCGGGGCTGTTTTAGGGGAATCGATCCAATATGACATGGATACCCTGGAATTGAGATTCACTATTGTACATGTTCCAGCCGATATCAAGCTAGTTGAAGATGAAGGTGGGCTCGCAGCTGCCTTGCATAATGCAGTTATGGACCCAACCCGATCACAACTGGAGGTTGTATATTACGGTGCTAAGCCGGATCTTCTTCAAAATGAAGCCCAGGCAATTTTGACGGGGGAATTAATCGCCAACGGTGTTTTTGAAGCAGATGAGCTTTTGTTGAAATGTCCGACTAAATATGAAGGCTCTGTGCCCGATCAAATAGAATCGTAGTCATACTGGTTCCCACTAATCAATGTTTTGGAGATGTTTATGGTAGCTGAGATTGGTTTTGGCTCTTTATTTATTTCATTAATTGTTTCGATTTACGGCGTAATTGCAGCACTTTATGGAACGAGCAATCACCAGAAGAAATGGGTCTTAAGCGCCCAACAGGCAATGCGTTTGGTGTTTCCGCTCCTGACGATAACCGTTGGTTCCCTTTTATACCTGCTGATAAATAATAACTTTGAAGTTGTCTATGTATCAAAGGTATCAAGTCTTAGCATGCCTTTGTATCTGAAGATCACTGCCCTGTGGGGTGGACAGGCGGGATCCCTGCTTTTCTGGTCCTGGCTTCTGGCTGGATTTACTTCTGCTGTGACTATCAAGAAATGGGATCGAGACCAGGACTTATTACCGTGGGTGATCGTTGTCGGCCTGGGAACTTTAGCATTTTTCCTTGTACTCAATACATTCTTTGAAAATCCGTTTGTGCGATATTGGCAGGTCAATCAGGATATCGTTCAATCATTTTCACAACCGGCGGGTGGATTCATTATAGGCCCCCGTAATGGTAGCGGATTAAACCCGCTTCTGCGTCATCCAGGCATGGTCATCCATCCCCCCATGCAGTACCTTGGATTTGTGGCCTTTATAGTTCCTTACGCCTATGCTATGGCTTCCTTGATAACCGGGCGTTCAGATGATCGCTGGATCCAATTATCACGGCGTTGGACGCTTTGGGCCTGGTTGTTTCTCTCCCTTGGTTTAATTCTAGGCGCCCGCTGGGCTTATGATGTGCTGGGATGGGGCGGCTACTGGGGCTGGGATCCTGTAGAAATTTCAGCTTTAATGCCCTGGCTCTCTGGAACTGCATTTTTACATGCGGTATTGATCCAGGAAAAACGGGGAATGTTTAAGCAATGGCCTATCGTGCTGATCATCCTGACCTATAACCTGGTGATCTTCGGCACATTCTTAACCAGATCTGGTTTATTGTCTTCCGTACATTCTTTCGCTCGCAGCACGATCGGACCAATATTCCTGGTTTTTATTGCGCTGACATTTATAGCTTCCTTCTGGTTATTAAGTTCTCGTTGGGATAAATTCAAATCCCGCCAGGAACTCACATCATTCTTCTCTAAAGAAGCTTTGATTCTGATCAGTATCGTCCTGCTCATGGGCATGCTGGCTACCACTTTCTGGGGCGTGATCTTCCCAAATATTTCTGAACTGATCACAGGAGCTAAGGTGACTGTGGGTCCACCGTTCTATGAGCGTGTCGCAGCACCGATCCTGGGGGGTATATTAACCATCATGGTTATCTGCCCCCTTGCTGTTTGGAGTTATGTTTCATTCAAACACCTGGGAAAATTATTGTGGAAACCTTTTATCGTTTCACTACTCGGTATTGTATTGCCAATTCTTGGTGGATTGACAAAGGTGCCAGCAGTGATCGCTTTCTGGTTGGTTGCCTTTGTCCTGGCCGTGAACGGCTTTGAATTTGTCCGGCGAACCCGTTTGCGTAGAAAAACAGAATCCGAAAATCTTCTAGAAGCAGTTACTCGTGTTTTCCAGCGTAATAAACGTTCATATGCTGCCATGATCATCCATACGGGTATTGTGTTTATGGCTCTGGGTATTATCGGGATCGAATTCTTCCAGACCGAGACTCAAGGAACGCTTGCTGAAGGACAGGAGCTCCAATTGGCTTCTTATACAATGGAATATGAGGAACTTCAGATCTTTGACACTCCGGATGCAAGAAATGTAGCCAGGGCAGTTGTGCTGGTGAAGAAAGATGGCGAGGTGCTCGATGAAATCTATCCCCGCCGGGATTTTTATTATGATTCCAATCAGCCAGTCACCATACCCGGTGTTCGCAGCACCCTGGTGGATGATTTTTATGTCATCCTGGTGGATTGGAAAGCTGTCACATCGGAAGGCGCGACATTTAAGGTCTATCATAATCCGCTTGTAAAATGGCTCTGGATTGGTGCCTGGGTGATAATTTTCGGGGTCGTTGTCGCAACCTGGCCGGAGAAGAAATCTTCCATGGCTGTATCAAAAAACGCGAGGCCAAAATGATCCAAAAAACAAATAGGCTCCTGTGGTGGGTATTATCGGCTGCCCTTTTAATCTCTTTAATTCCTGTTACTGGGTACGCCCAGGGCTCAGATCCCACGGATGATGATGTCAACGCTGTTGCCAAACAGCTGTACTGCCCAGTCTGCGAAAACATTCCCCTGGATGCTTGCGGAACAACAGCGTGTGAACAATGGCGTGGAATAATCAGGGATAAACTCGCTGAAGGCTGGACTGATGATGAGATCAAAACCTATTTTGTAAATCAATATGGAGATCGGGTCCTGGCAGAACCCCCCAGGCGGGGGTTTAATTGGATCGTTTACCTTGTTCCTGTCGTAATATTTGTGGGTGGCGGATATCTGTTTTACAGAGGTTTCCAGCAGTGGCGATCTCCGGAACCGGACAAGAATCTACGTAAAAAAGAAAAAACAACCCCTAAACCCGTGAAACTATCTGAAGATGATATCAACCGGGTGGAAGAAGAACTAAGGAAAAGGTCACAAGGCTAATATGAAAAAAATATTACTCTGGGGCGGACTGGCAGTATTGTTGGTTTTCCTGAGCATTGGACTCTATCGGTCCCAACAGGGACAGGTTAGCAAAGGTGAAAAAGCACCGGAATTCGAACTGATCTCATTTTCCGGTGAAACCCATCGACTGGCTGATTACCACGGCAGTGTGGTTGTATTGAATTTCTGGGCTTCCTGGTGTGAATCCTGTAAACCTGAAGCAAAAGATCTTGAATATGCTTATCAATATTATTTGAACCGGGGAGATGTGATCTTCCTGGGGGTGGATTATGTTGATACTGAGCCGGAAGCTCTGGGGTACCTGGAAGAATTTGGGATTACATTTCCAAATGGTCCAGACCTGAGAACAGAGATATCTCAGGCGTACAGGGTCCGTGGAGTGCCTGAGACTTTTATCATCGATCAGAACGGCATTATTTCACATGTTCAGATCGGCCCTTATAGTTCCTTCGAACATATTAAATCAACAATCGATCCTTTGTTGGATTAAACAGGTATAGGTGTTTTTATGGAATTTAGCTCATTATTGATCGTCATATTTGTCTTTATCCTGTCAGGTGTTTTTATCATGCGCCCTTTTCTGGTGGAAGAGAAAAAACCCAAAAGGTCAGGATCTTCCAGAACCGACTCCCTCGTTGCAGAGAAGGAACGTTTATTACTTGCGATCGAGGAACTTGATCTGGAATATGAATTAGAAAAGATCTCTTCCGGGGAACATAATCGCAACCGGGATATTTTGCTCGCTGAGGCTGCTGATGTAATCAAACAGCTGGATAAGATCCAGAAGCCGGGTTCAAGCAAGAAGAAAAAAACCTCAACTCCAGCAAAGGTCGATGATGATCTAGAAAAGTTGATCAATGAACGCCGTCAGCAATTGGAAAATGAAAAATCACTGAAGTGCCCCAGCTGTGATCAGGTTGTAAGTGAGGGAGCTCAGTTCTGCAGCCATTGTGGAGAAGCATTGTGAGAAATCAAAAAAAACACTTTATAGGTTTCCTGGGAACTGTTCTCCTTATCCTTGTATTTCTTTCAGGCTGCCTTTCCATGCAAGTCGATATCACACCACCCCCGGAGGGGAACAAGGCGGATGGTGTTGTAGATACACCCATTCCCGTTCAGGCGCCTACCCAAACTAATCCAGCACCAACAATTGCTCTTGATGTTGAGGGGGTTGAGGGGCAAGTCATCGTGGTGGATGTCATCGATCAGACCGGTGGGCTGTTATTGGAGCAGGGGTTGGAAGTTCATTTGGATGGATATGATCAGTTTGAACTGGCTTACCAGGACATAAAACCCCTCACCGCAGATAGCCGGTTGGTCTTTGATAATGTCCCATTTCAAACTGGCAGGGTTTTCTTTGCAAGCATTTCGCACGCCGGCGCTGTATATCGATCGGATATGTTTGAAGCAGGGGATGATACGACCTCCATGCAAATGACGATTCAAATCTATGAAACAACTACAAGCGATGAATTCATACTCATTGAGCGGATCCATGTCCTGGTAGATTTTCCATCTCCGAACCTGGCTCAGATTGTTGAGATCTTCATTGTATCCAACCTGGGTGAAGCCACTTTTGTAGCTGAATCTTCCGGGCATGCGACTGTATCATTCCCGCTGCCACCTGGAGCCGAGTCGATCTCATTTGATGACGGGGCTTTGGGGGAGAGGTATATTAAAACCGATGATGGGTTTGGTGATACGGTTAGCATCTCGCCAGGAGCTGGTGTATATCAAACCCTGGTTTATTACACTTTACCTATCCAGGGGAATACTTTTGATTTTTCTCAAGAAATGAATTATCCCGTCCGGGCGGCGGTCATAATGATGCCAGAGGGAGAGGGTATTGTTGAAGGAACAAACCTGGAAGATATGGGAGTTCAGGCAATTCCTGATGGTTCTGTTCAGGTCTATTCGGTATTATCTATTCCTCGAAATGAGATAATGCAGTTCCAAATTTCAGTAGAACCTGAAGTCAGTGCTGCTCCCGTTGATACTCCGGTTTTCCTTCCAAACACGGTTATCATTACAGCAGGTGTGTTGGGTGGAGTGCTTTTCTTGAGCGGAATTTGGCTTTATTTCCGTCAGCGCAGGCGGAATCTTGAGGAAGATGCATCAGATGAAAAATTCAGTGAGCGTGAAGAGATCCTGGATTCTATTATTGCTTTGGAGGATCTCTACCATAAAGGCGAGATCACTGAAAAAGCCTATCTAAAAAAACGCCAGGAGCTGAAAGATCAGCTGGATTCCCTGGCTGATGTTTAAACCTATATTAAATGATCACAGTAAAAAAACTGGTTAAGAGATTTGGTCCGTTAACAGTTCTCCGAGAATTGGATTTTGAAGTCAATTCCGGTGAATTTGTGGCGCTGTTGGGTCCCAATGGCGCCGGAAAAACAACTTTACTACGAATTCTTTCGTCCCTGATGCGGCCAACTTCCGGATTTGTTCAGGTTGCATCATACAGGTTACCATCCCAGGGAGCATCTCTCAGGGCTAAGCTTGGAGTGGTTTCGCACCAACCCTTGCTTTATGGTGATCTGACAGCCGCGGAAAACCTGCAATTTTTCAGCAAATTATATTCAATAGGGCTGGACCGGATCCCGGAGATCCTGGATCTTGTGGGTTTGCTCCCTCGCAGGGATGACCTGGTGCGGACTTTCTCCCGGGGCATGCAGCAGCGTTTGGCCATTGGACGGGCTATCCTTCACAATCCTTCTATTTTACTGCTGGATGAACCGCATACTGGGCTGGATCAAGCTGCAGGGGAGATCCTGGACAGGATCCTGAAGGAAGTTGCTCTTGAAGGCCGAACGGTGGTGATGACTTCTCATGATCTGCTACGATCGGCAGAATTAGCCTCGCGGTTGGTTTTGCTTTCTAAAGGAAAAATATCCAGCAGCGTTTCAACTGTTGATCTGGATCCGGTGGACCTGGTAGAATTTTACAAGACCGGGCTGCAGGGGGGACAATCATGATCCCCTTCCTGAAATCTACTGCTGCGATTGTATGGAAAGATATTAAAACCGAATGGAGAACACGGGAAAACCTTTCTGCCATGTTGGTGTTTTCACTGTTGGTGATCCTGATCTTCAATTTTGCCCTTGAGCTGGATCTGCGAGCCCGGGAATCCCTGGCAGGCGGAGTTTTGTGGGCCACCTTTATCTTCGCCGGGACGATTGGACTGAATCGTTCGATGGCTGTTGAAAAGGACCGCGGCTGCCTGGATGGTTTGCTTCTCGCACCAGTAGATAGAAGTGCGATTTTTATTGGGAAAACAGTTGGCAATCTATTTTTTATGCTTGTGGTCGAAGCGATAGTCCTGCCGGTATTCAGCTTCTTATACGGAATTTCAGTATTTCAGCCTGGTTTCCTGGTAGTGGTTCTGCTGGGATCGATCGGATATTCGGCGGTTGGTACATTGCTGGCAACCATGGTTGTCCAGACCAGGACCCGGGATATTCTTTTGCCGATCCTGCTATTCCCGCTGACACTTCCGGTAGTGATAGCTGCTGTAAAAGCCAGCCAGGGTTTTATCCAGTCAGTCCCCTTTGCGGAGATTTCAGTCTGGGTAAATATCCTGATAACATACGATTTGATATTCTTTACTGTTGCTATAATGGTTTTTGATTATATTCTGGAGGAATGATTTATGCTTGAAAAACCGCGTTTATTAACTGGATTAGATATCCTTTCCGCCTTAATGGTACTGATCGCAGCAGCCCTGGTTTTTTTCTATGCTCCGGTGGAACAGCTGATGGGTCAGGTTCAGAAGGTGTTTTATTTCCACGTGGCAACTGCCTGGGTAGGTATGCTGGGCTTCATGGTCGCGGGTGTGGCAGGTGTCCTTTATCTCCGTACCGAAAAAGAAAAATGGGATATAGCTGGTCTGGGAGCCGTGGAGATCAGCCTTGTTTTCTTCATGGTGGCCATTATTATGGGAGCGATCTGGGCCAGGCCGATCTGGAATACCTGGTGGACCTGGGATCCGCGATTAACCACTGCCGCGATCGTCGAATTGATCTACGCTGCTTATTTGCTGCTGCGATCCGGTTTGGATGATCCTGGAAAGAGGGCCCGTTTCTCTGCCATCTATGCAATCTTCGGTTTTTTCAGTGTGCCCCTGACTTTTATTTCCATTCGCCTTGTGCGCACGATCCATCCGGTAGTGATCGGCAGCGCAGAAGCGGCCAGCCAGGGAGGGTTTAATATGGACACTCCCATGAAAACAGCATTTTTCTTCAGCCTGGCTGCATTTTCAGTCTTTTTTGCTGATTTGCTGTGGCACCGGATCCGGCTGGGGAAGCTGCAATCCAAAGTCAACCAGCTGCGATATCAATCCTACGAGAAGGAGAGCTGAAAGATGTTTAGTAGATTATTTGTGCCTGATACATTTGATTATATGATTGCCGGTTATGTTGTGCTCAGTGTTGTGATCTCTGTTTACATTGCCAGCATCGCCCTGCGTTGGAAGAATGCCGCCGAGAAATTCCGTTCCTATCAAGACGATAAATAATAAAGCGAAATATGTAGATAAAAAAACTCGGGAGAAATTCTCCTGAGTTTTTTAGTTAAGTTTGCGTAGATAAAATCGTTTGTTCTGGTACTCAGAAGCCACAAGACTTCCATCTGAAAGCATTTTTTCAACGATCTCGAAATCACCTCCAGCCCGCTGTAGATAATCCTCAACAGCGTCCTCCCGCATTGGATGGACGGAAGTGATACTGAGCAGGTCCTGCTCAATATTTCCTGTGAAGGAAAATTCATTTCCTTCATAACCAATCAAATATTCTACCTTCAATCCTGCACCCTGGAAGATTTGGAAGGCGATGTTTAGCTTCTCCGAGGATGGCGGGAAGACCCAATTTTCAGCTGGGGGCCTGGTTGGAACACTCAGGTAGGACCTGTCTGGATTGATTTCGGCCAGGAAAGCAGCAGTTTTCTGGCTGTTTTCTGGATCATCATTGAGATCCTTGACCAGCATTGTCTCTGTAATTAACTCCCCGTTATATTCTCCGGCGAAGATCCTGATGCCGGTGAGAATGTTCTCCAGGTCTATCCTTCCGTAAGGACGGTCTATCCTTTTCCAGATATTTTGATCGACAGCATCGACTTTGATCGAGACCAGATCGGCTTTGCACAAATCCTGTCTTACTCCCGGATCATCTAACAGAGTTGAATTTGTGATCACAGCGATCTTGATCCCTGATGTTTTGAGGATATCGATTAATCTTCCCAGATCCTGGTCCAGGGTAGGTTCTCCATCAGGCACAATGGTCAAATAATCGACTATTTCGCTATTTTCCTTAAGGGAATGAATGGCATCCAATACTTCCTTCCCCAGATCTTCAGGATCGTAATACTCACCTCTTTGATTCACCATTGATAAGGACCTGCCCAGTTGACAGTAAACGCAGGAATAGGAACAGATCTTGGGCGGGATATTATTGATTCCGAGGCTCCTGCCCAATCTCCGGGAAGGAACCGGTCCAAAAACTCTTAAACTTTCCATTAGTCAATTTTCCCCGGAACTTCAAGCATATTTTTCCCTCATGGCTGCATCACTCAGAATTATTGGTAAATATTCTTTTTCAGGTGGAGATTCAAAAGTTCCCAGATGAGTGTGGGTGTCCAGATAGCTGGGAGGAATAGGGTGGGTACCAACAATGACTTTGACCGGATACCTGTTCTCTAAAAACCCTACAAATGTTTCAATATAGGGGCAGGGCGGGTAACCGACCACAAGGCCAGTAGCCAGGTGAATGACCTCAGCCCCGTTTTTTACCATTTCAGCTCCAGCATATTCAATGTTGCCACCAGGGCATCCATCGCAGGTAGTATAGCCAACCAATTCAAGGTCAGTATCTGTATAAATGCTAAAAGCGCCTTCTTTCTCTTTTAACGACCGGAAGCATTTTCCTCCGGCACAGCGGGAATAACGATCGCAGATGATAATGCCTATTTTTGTTACTTCTTTCATTTGACCTCCACTGAAAAAAATATAAGACATCTGTAATAAAATAATTATACTCCCGCAGTAGTTGAACCTGGGGAGTATAAAACATCACTTCCTGATATTCACCTGATCGGACACTCAGCCCGTCAATTTTCTGTCTGATCAATCGGGGGAAAGAGAATTATTCTGTTCAAAATCCAGGAGCCATTTTTTCCTGTGTAATCCACCCCCGTATCCAACAAGTTTTCCATCAGAACCGATCACCCGATGGCAGGGGATAATGATAGCGATCCTATTCTGGCCGTTGGCTGAAGCGACTGCCCGGACAGCATTGGGTTTGTCCAGGGCCAGGGCTTGTTCTTTATAGGAGCGGGTCTGCCCATAGGGAATATCCCTTAACCCTTTCCAGACAGACTGTTGAAAATCTGTTCCCGGTGTGTGAAGGGGAACACTGAAAACCTTCCTTTTCCCCTGGAAATATTCCAGGAGTTCCATTTCAACCTGTTTCAGGTAGGGATTAGTGCCGGGAAGGATGACAGCATTAAGTCTTTTTCGGAGATCTTTGAACTCAGTTTCAAGCATTCTGCGGTCAGTGAATTCCAGCAAACATAAACCCTGACTGCTGGCGCAGGCAAACATTGGCCCGACTTCAGTCGTGAAACGGGTGATTTGCAGAAGATCCTTTTTTTCGGAACTGGTGGGTGGCTCTCCGAAGATCGATCGGTAGCTTTCGTTGAACCCGCTGAGGGAGTCGTAGCCGATTTCCAGGGCTGAGTCGAGCACCGATTTTCCGCCTTCAATTTTCTGGTAGGCCGCATTCATTCTGAGCATTCGCTGATAGGCCTGAAAGGTCATCTGGTGATGGTCTTTGAACCAGCGTCTGATATGGTTGGGTTCAAGGCCCCTTACCGCTAGATCATTATCCTTGATGCGGAGGTATGGGTTCTGTTGCAGCTCTTTTATCAGGGACTGGATGTAAGATGGGGTTTCTCCTAGTTTTTCCATTGGTTTACATATCTTGCAGGGGCGGTAGCCATGTTGGAGAGCGCTTTTGGCTGTGTCAAAAAAGATTACGTTTTCAATCTTGGGTTTCCTGGCCCGGCAGGAGGGACGGCAGAAGATCCCGGTGGTTTTTACACCAGTAATGAAAAGACCTTCGTATGAAGGATCTTGTGTGCTGATAATCTTATATTTTTCTTCGAACGATAAAGTGGTCATAGATCAAAATCCTTGCAGTATGGGCGAAAATGGCTTCCTTATAAGAATTTATCATTTTGCCTGATTTCAAGCTACCGAAAATTTGACAAGTAATTTTATTAATATGGACTTCAGAAATCTTGAAGCTATAACTTTCTCGATGGTTTTCTCTTAAAAGACTTCCGAAGTTTGTCTAGTTGATAAAATCATCCAGCTTGGCCAGTGCTTCGGGCATATTCTGCCTTCCAAAACCGATCCGGAAATGATTTCCTGGATGGTTATATACAGTTCCAGGCAGCAGCATTACACCTTGGTCTAATACAAGATGGTGGCAAAATTCATCTACATCACGTCCAATTAATTGTGGAAAAGCAATTGGTCCGGCTTTGGGTTTAATCCAGGAAAATTGGTTCTTATGACGATCAAAAAAGCTGTCCAGGAGCGCCAGGTTATCGGTGATGATCTCTAGATTACGGGCCGCCAGTTTTTCTCTGTGGCGCAGGGCCAACTCGGCCAGGAACTCACTGGGAGCGCTGCTGCAGATAGAGGTGTAATCTTTACGATGGGAGATCTTCTGATAAAGATCCGCATTTTGAGTGGCAATCCAGCCAATTCTTAGACCCGCCAGTCCGTACGATTTTGACATCACCCCCAGGGATACTCCAAGTTCTCCGAGATCGCAAGCTGCGGAGAGCCGGTCGTCCGGATCATACTCAGATTCCCGATAAACTTCATCACAGAATAATATAATTCCTTGAGATTGGGCGATTTGCCAGGTTTCCTGATAAGTTTCCCGGGACATCAGATAACCGGTAGGGTTGTGGGGCGTGTTGATCACGATGGCTTTTGTATTGGGCTGGATCAATCCTTTCAGCTCGTCCAGATCCAATTCCCAGTTGTTTTCAACCCTCGCCTCCCAGTTGGAAATTCGGCAGCCCATGCTGGCGGCAATCTCATATAAAGATTGGTAGCAGGGCCAATGTACGATCAGATGATCGCCTGGATCCAGGGCGGCCTGCATAAATGTAAAGATGGCTTCCTCTGCGCCTGAGTGGACCAGAACCTGATCTGGTGATAAGGATTCATATATTCGGCTGATCTCCTCTCTCAATGCGGGGCTTCCTTGGGATTCGGTGTACCCCAACCAATGCTCCTTGAAGCGGAGTTCAGCGCCATCTTCGAGCGCTAGCAAATCCTCGATCGAGAGCGATTCACAGTCTGAACTGGCCAGTAGATATTTGACGTTAAATTCGTATTTTGCAAAATACCGTTCTAATTTAAAGGGATTAATCTTCATCTGGGAATCCTTCATTATCTGTGGTTATTTCCAGCAAACTCTGGCGGCCCCGATTGACTACCAGGCGGGTGACATCGGGGCGTCCGTAATGGCCGGCAGGGTCAAAATTAAGTCTTTCTTCCCGGACGAACTGGTGAGAGATCTCAGCAGTAAAAAGTCCTTCTTCCTCGACAATTGGCTCAATGATCCATTCCCCATCTGGCCCAGCCAGGCAGGAACCACCATCGGTTTGAGTATCCTCAAAATTTTCAAGCATCAGCTGGCTATGGGGTAGATCAGTTGAAATATCCGATTTTCGCATTAATCCCGATACGGAGACCACATAGGAGCGGGATTCCTTGGCGATGAATTTTGTGATGTCAAAAGTGTTGTGCTGGCTTCCCGGCCAAACTGCTACATGTAGATCCTCTCCCATGCCGTAAAGGGCAGTCCGGGAGAGGGGCATCCAGTTCTCCCAGCAGTTCAAGCCGCCAATAGTGAATGGACCCAGGGGATGAACCTGCAGCCCGTGACCGTCACCGATGGACCAGACCAGGCGCTCTTCATAAGTAGGCATCAATTTGCGGTGAACTGAGCCTATCTCCCCCAGAGGGTTGATGTATACCAGGGTGCAGTACAGGCTGTGGCCGCCCCGATCACCAGGGCGTTCGATGGTGCCGAGGTAAACAGCAATCTTTTGTGTCCTGGCAGTTTCGCAGAGAGAATCCAGGTGTCCGGCTTCGATCTGGATCGCCTGGTCCTGGTAGTGGGCATGGATCTCTTTTTGAACTTTGCTGTTAAATCGGGCACCGTCTGTACGCTCCACCCAGAATGGGTAGCCGGGAATTAACGCTTCTCCAAATACCACCAGATTACAGTTTTCTTTACCTGCCTGATGGATATACTTATCAACTTTTTTTATGGTCTTTTCTCGATCCAGCCAAATGGGTGAGATTTGTGCTAAACCGACTTTTATTTTATCCGTCATTTGGGCTGCTGATGCGACCATATGGTTGCTCCTGGGTTACTATCGGAGGGAAAGATGAAAAAAACGATCCAATCGAGAGTTTTTTGACTTAATCAATTATCCCGGATATGAAATTCTCTACAGCTTCAATCGACTGAGGGCTGCTTTTGATCTGGTTATGATCTGCGTTAGGAATTAATAATAATTCCACCTCTCCACCAGCAGTTTTGATCAGGCTTGCAAAATCCAGGGACTGCTGCGGGTTGATGTTCTGGTCATCCTCTCCGTGGATAAGTAAAAATGGGGGTTCATTCCCATCTATCCAGCTGGAGGCGGAGGCTTTTTCCCAGATATCGGGGATATCTTGCCTTGAACCGCCCAACAGGCCGACAGCGTATTCTTCGAGAGAAGGTGAATATTGGGAGGCAGTATTGTAGTCAAAGATGCCAGTGAATGGGATAACACCCTTTACCCAATCCTTCTCGGGAAGGGATTGCGGGCAACCTTCCAGATAAGGAGCAGGGTCTTTGATAACGCCTATCATGGCTGCAAGTGTGCCGCCGGCCGAATGGCCCAGGACAAAAATATTACTGGTATCCAATTCGTAAAGATCTGCTGAAGAATAGATCCAGGCCAGGGCACAAAAGGCATCTTCTATATGGTCCGGATAACTGTGTTCAGGCCACTGGCGGTGATCTATGGAAATTGCTGCATAGCCTTCTTTGGCCATTGTTTGACCCCAGTAAGACAGGTCAATCTTCTGGCCTGATCCTCCGTGGATCATCAACAAGGTTGGGAATGGACCTTCAATAAGATTCGGGAGGTAGACATCCAGCTGGTGTTCTTCGAGGCCGTCCGAATGATAGGCCACATCCCTGATTATCTCTACCTCTTTAGGTTTTAGGGAAGGGGTCGGTACCTGTGTTTCTCTGGAAGAGCACGAGGATAGGACTATGAATCCCAAGATAATTCCAAATGCAGCAAGGAAGAGATGAATTGAATTACGAAGCGGTAATCGGGCAGGAATTGTTTTCATCTGTCCTCCTGAGATAGGGATCATTGCTTGCAGGTATCAGGTCCAGTGATGATTATGGGACATCAGTTGCTGTAATAAATTCCTGTAAATCTGATACGAGGATCTTTTTTAACTCCAGTTCATTCTCAACGTTGGTCTCTGTGAATAAAAATCCAAAAACAGGATATTCTGAATAATCGAACTTCCGCAGTTCGAGAGGGCTCTCAAAATTAGATAGCAATTTCTGGTAATCAAATCCGTTTATCAGGGCGGGATCGATCCCCGTGGAATTGTCCAGGATGATGATGCTGTAAAGTTTTCCAGACTTGTTTTTTAGAATGTTCGGCCAATCAGGTTTGATCTGCTTATAAAAATAAACATAAGGGTTAAACCCGTAAGCGAGATAGGTCAGATCTGCAGTGGTGCACCAGCCGCCGAATCTGACCGGATTGATCTCGATAGGGATCAGGGTGCCATCGGGAATCCTGCGGAGCTCGATATGGGCCGGGAAATTCCTGACATTGGCCAGCTGTCCGATTTTGTTTGAAAATTCAGTGAACTCTTGGAGATTATCTTCTATGATCTCTTTGGACGAGGTGTAAACTCGATCGCCGACATCATCTGTGGAAGAAAAAGTATGCTTGAGGATATTCAGGATCACGGCTTCACCTGCGGTATCGAAATAGGCATCCACGGCGTACTCATCCCCCTGGATGCATTCCTCGATGATCAGGGCGCTGGCATTAACAACTTCAGGGGGATAAAGGCCTTTGGATCTTTCCCCGTCTGCCAGGATCCTCTGCTTGGTTTGATCCCATTCCCCGGCGTTTTTTACCTTATATACACCCTCACTCATAAAACCAGTCGCGGGTTTGATGATCAATGGAAGATCTTTGGCTGGATGGGGTAGGTTCTTTAGATCTTCAAAACAAACTTCCTGGAAGAAGAAATCCGGAACCAGGGGTTTAGTCAATTCCCTGAAAGTAACTTTGTTCTTGAAAAGTTCGATCTTTTCCACCAGATCACTGAATGCCAAATTCTTGATGATCCAAGCCAGAGCATTCTCGGAGGTAGTATAGATTAACTGTTCCCCGGAATCCTGAACAGCGCTGATAGCTTCAGCTTCTGTGATGATCTTGGTTCCTGGATACAAGCCGATAGATCGAGAGATCTCAGTGTCTACTACGGGTATGGCATGGTCCCGGACAGTTTCTTTGAAAAAATCAGAAACGAATGGTTTATCTACAAAGAACAAATTGACCTCCAAACGGTCATCGAAGATTTGATCATGTTTTTTGAGCCCCGGATAATTTTAACGATCGTTTAGCCTTATCGATTTTTGGAGGGTCATAGGAGCTGAATTGTTCCAGCAAACTTTGGGGACTTTCATCCACCATCAACATCGATCTGTGCTCCGGGGCGATGAATTGGTCCATAACAAGGCGGTCCAGAAATTTCAGCAGTTGATTATAGAAACCAGCAATATTCAATATGCCGCAGGGTTTTTCGTGAAATCCCAGCTGGGCCCAGGTCAGGATCTCCATTATCTCTTCGATCGTTCCCATTCCACCGGGGAGGGCGATGAAGGCATCAGCCAGCTCGGCCATCAGGGCTTTGCGGGTGTGCATATCTTCCACCACCCGAAGATCTTGGATATCGGTAAAGGCCACTTCCATATCAGCAATCGCCTGGGGAATCACGCCGATTACCTGCCCGCCCCGATCAATTATGGTTTGAGCCAGGATGCCCATCAGGCCCACGCTCCCGCCCCCATAGACCAAAGTGATCTCCCTTTCAGCTAGAACTTTGCCAAGCTGAACAGCTGCTTGATGGAAGGCTGGATTCTTTCCAGGGCTGGAGCCGCAGTAAACAGCGATTTTTTCCATATGATTAATCATAGCAAGAGTGTAACATCATTATTCAATGAAAATGTTCTGTGAAGACATAAGTGAAACGTTATAACGTTTGAACATTCTAACGTTCAACTTAAATAACAGAATAACTATCTCTTTACCGGGTAAGTTTGTTACAGATTGGAATTTCTTAATTTAGAAGCTGAGTTTAAGGACTTTTTCTCCATCTTCCCATTCATCGGTTTCTTCGAATCCAAGTTTGTAATAGAAGGGGGAAGGATTGCCTTCTCCCGGTACGTAGCTGGTGAGCAGTTCATTGGCCCCGGGCAAGGTTTGGACATTGTCAATGACCAATTCCATGGCCAGATATCCGTAGCCCTTTCCCTGATGCTCGGAAGCGATCATTAAGCGCCACAAGAAAAATTCGGGTTTTTTCTCATCAATATAAAGCATCACAAAACCAACTGGCTCCTCGCCAGCATAAATGGCCCGGAACCAGGCTTCTTTGCTGAAGTAGGCTTCAGCGATGGAATTGGCGTTAGGCGCCACAAAACTTTTCTGGTTATCTGCCACATTAAGCTTCATGATCGGCCAGACGGTTTCAGCCGTGATTTCCCGGAGAGTAATATTGTCAGCCATAAATAGATCCAATTTCTTCGATGATTTTCACTGCTTGTGTTATACCAGCCTCTTTCTGTATTCCCTGACCGATTTCTTCTATCCTCTCCCTCATCTCCTGGTCATGGAAGGCAGCATTGATCGCATTTGCCAATTTGCCAGCTTCCAGACGTTTAGGAGGGATCGGTTTTGGCCCGGCTCCCATTTTGTAGACCTGGCGTCCCCAGAAGGGCTGATCGCTGGTGAAGGGAAGGATGATACTTGGAATACCAGCCTTCAAAGCCTTTCCTGTTGTTCCCGCTCCTCCGTGATGGATCACAGCAGCAGAGTGTTTAAACAACCAATCGTAAGGGATATATCCTTCCTGCCAATATACGTTCGGTGAATCTAACCCCTCTGGTTTTTGACCCACAATGATTCCTCTCTGATTTGTGATTCTGAGAGCTTCAAGCGCCTTGTGATGGATACCATCCAGTTTTCTGGTGGAAGTGCTGCCAAAAACAACCGCAATTGGTGCAGATCCCTTTTCAAGGAACTCGATCAATCGGTCATCAGGTTTCCAGGGGTTATCATGGTCAGAAAACCAGTAACCCGTGATCTGCACATCTTTCCGCCAATCCGCAGGCTTGGGAACGACCTGGGGGCTGAAAGCATACAGGATGGGGGTTTGCCAATGATTGCGAGGATTGAAAGGCCAGTCCGTCAGCGGTGGGAGTTCCTGGTGTTTTTTTCTAAGCAAGCTGTAAATGATCCGGCTGCCCTGCCAGAAAGTTTGTGTGACTATAGTGTGGGTGAGCCTACAATAGAGTCCCCCCAGGGGAAGATCGGGAGCAGCCGGAGCCGGGAATTCTGATGTGCTTGTAAAAACTGGGAAGGTTTGAGCTGAGATATCGGGAATGTCTCTCTCCCGGGCGATCTCAAATCCGGTATTGGTCAGCAGAAAGGAATGCACGATCAAATCAGCGTCCTGGCAGGCTTTCCTGGCGATCTGGCTCACTTCCAGTCCAAGAGGCAGGACAAAACTAGCCATGGACCTGACCATGCGCCACCAGCTTCTGCCAGCCCGATCGACCAGATCCTGGACCATCTGTTGAGGATCCCCGGGGAAGCTTATATACTCTATTTGCTCTTGATCAACCAGAAACTTGAATTTATCCGGCGCAGCCAGTGTGACTTGGTGGCTAGCAAGGGCCAGCCCCTGGCCAAGAGCAGCAAATGGTGCCACGTCTCCCTGGGATCCATAGGTTAAGAGGGTGATTTTCATATATGGACCTAATATATGCCTATGTAGTATAGCCCAGGATCTTCCTGATTTTCACCAGCTGGGGATAAGTATAAGGATCTTTTTGAAGGTCCTTGCTCCAGTTCTTTTCATCCCTAAGATTGAACCAGCGCAAGGCTGCTATTTCGAAATTATCATCCTCCGGCTCTAATCCGGGTTTCAGCTGGCCTCCGACAGGAATGCACAGGAAGGATTTATTGACCGCATCGGGCCCATCAAGAGGAAAGGTTTGCTCTATCAGCAGCTTTTCAACACGGACCTCAAGGTGGGTTTCTTCCCTCATCTCACGGACGAGACACTCTTCTTCAGACTCACCAGCTTCTCGATGGCCGCCCGGAATAACCCAAAACGAGATGCCGGTCTGAATTTCATATCCTCTGATTAAAAGGATCTTATGGTCCTGGATTATTAAACCCTGGTATCTTATATATCCGTCCATAATTCGGTACTATTCACTATCTTTAATAATAGTATTAATCTCTCCGGGTGTGGCATAAATGACCAAGCCTTGTTGATGTTTTGTTTGTACAAAAGCAAGGAACTCATCCAGCGCTGCAATAAAATCTAGAACAGGGGGATTTTCCCTTATACTGATCTCATACTCTCCCTCCAATCGAATGGAGTGATCTATGATTTGTGTCGGGCTCCAGTTCCTGATCCATTCTGATACCTTTCGCTATCACCAGACAAAAAACAACCAACCAAGGAGTAGCGAAAATACGATTGCCCAGATCCAAATCAGGTTTGCGGTGAGTGGGGCTGGTCCTTCCATGTCCACGGGATCAAAACCGATAAAATAGACCCGATTCTTGTTATCTATCAAATCATCGAGTGTATTGGCAATTTTAAGAGTATCCAGCCATTCTTTAAAATGAGAGTCCCCGCCGCTGTCAAACAAACTCCGGGCGACCCCCCGGAACTCTTCCAGATCAACAACCCGCCGGGCATGAGCAGCATAGATCTTTAGTCCCATTTGGACAGTGACTAACGGATCTTCATGAATATTTTTGATCCAATCCGATCGCAGCCACCATCCTGAAACCGCGTAGCTCTTTTGATCGAAATCTATCCTGGATACCATTGTATGGCGGGGGAGTTTGCTTTTCCTGCCCCGAGTTGTAATTAACAGCATCCTCTTGCCGCCCCGGTTAGGATGGCTCAAATACGGACCAAAACCCATTCGCCATAGCAGAAGAGGGATTTTGTAAATGATCCACTTTAAAGAACCTTTTTTGGGATAGGCCATTGGCTTTGAAGAGTTGCCTTCATTCATGAAAGATTTCCTAGCCAAAAAAATAGATGATCAGGTTTTCGATTTGGATTTTGAAATTACACCCTTATCTTATTATAGATATAAAAACCGTAACCACAACTGATTTTATGTTTTCTCTTTTCTCCCGATCCAATTGAGACTTAAAAGAGAAAGGGATCATTTTCTGATGAAAATGATCCCTTTCTAGGAATTCAAGGGTTCTTTTATCTGTTATTAGTCAATCAGGTCTTTGCCTTCGCGCAGACTGAAAGAGATACCAACCATCAACGCCAGCAATGAAGCCACAGCTATGATAATAGCAACAGTTTTCATCGTACCCCCGGTTGCTGCCACGCTGATGATCAGCGGAGCTGCCAGGAGGGATACCAGGTTGACGACTTTGATCATCGGGTTGAGAGCGGGGCCAGCGGTGTCCTTGAGGGGATCACCTACTGTATCGCCGATCACCCCGGCATGATGGCGCTCGGAGCCCTTGCCCAGGTTGTTTTCTGGATCGGAGGGTTCATCCTCGATCTGTTTCTTGGCATTATCCCAGGCGCCTCCTGCGTTAGCCATAAAGACAGCCAGCAGCTGTCCTGTTAAGATGATGCCTGCCAGGAAGCCGCCCAGAGCCCTGACACCGATCAAAAAGCCGACGATGATAGGAACCAGGATGCCGAGCATGGCCACAGTTATCAGCTCACGCTGAGCTGCGTTGGTGCAGATCCGGACAACAATTGCATAATCAGGTTTGACGGTACCTTCCATCACGCCAGGGATCCGGAGCTGCTTGCGAACTTCTTCGATGATTAATACAGCCGCGCGTTCAACAGCCCGGAGCAGGATTGAACTGAACAGGAAGGGCAAAGCCCCACCTATCAATAAACCTACAAAAACCAGAGGATCCGCGATATTCAGACCTTCCACTTCCAGTCCCGTTACCTCAATGAACGAAGCAAACAAAGCCAGGGCTGCGATCACCGCCGAAGCGATGGCAATGCCTTTGGTGATAGCTTTTGTGGTATTTCCTACGCTGTCCAGGGTCGCCAGGGTTCTCTGGCTTTCCGGATCTTTGAAATCTTCTTTAGACATCTCGGCAATACCACCGGCGTTGTCCGCCAATGGGCCAAAGGCATCCATAGCCAGGTTGTTGCCGGTATGTGATAGCATGCCGATACCAGCCAACGCGATAGAGTACATGATGAAAATGAACTCATGGCCAGCTGGAGCAGGTTCAAAGCTGCTGATGATCAAACCAATTACTACAACACCCACAGCTGTGAAGATACCATTTTCGATCTTTTTGGACTTGATGGCCAGGTAGATGCCCAGTATAACTCCGACAATCACCGATCCTATGATTATTGTTGACACAAGGGCTGCCGGAATTGTGACTGTGTAAATACCAACCGACAAAAGGATAGCAATAACAATGATCAACGCGGCCCAGACTGTGCTTTCGTAACCTACTGCCAATCCGGACAGGATGAGGGTAGCAGAACCGGTTTTGGCCGATTTTACTATCCTGTTCACCGCGGGTGTCTCGCGTTCTGTGAAGAGCGCTGTGTACTTATTAAAACCAACCGCCAATAAAATACCCGCTGCTGTAGCAGAAAAGAGCCGCATGTCCTGGACATAGTAAACTGCTAAAAAGAAGAAAGATACTGTTGAAATGATTGATGAAAGGTCGTAGGAAAGATCCATAGCTCGGAAAGCATCGTCCTTGACCGGCCACATAGAAACGGCGTAGGTTCCGATAATACTGGAAACAACGCCGATAGCTCTAACCAGGAGGGGGAAGACGATCCATTTAAGGCTCTGAGTGGGATCAAGCTGCATGACAGCCAACCCCAGGATCATTGCCGAAACGATGGTCACCTCGTAGGATTCAAAGACGTCCTCAGCCATACCGCTGAAGTCACCGACGTTGTCGCCAACGAGGTCAGCAATTGCGGCTGCATTGCGGGGGTCATCTTCCGGAAGACCAGCTTCAATCTTGCCCACCAGGTCCGCGCCCACGTCAGCAGCCTTGGTATAAATACCACCACCGACTCGCATGAACATGGCCAACAGGGTGCCGCCGAAACCAAAACCAAGCAGTACTTCAGGTGCGTGTTTACCATAGAGTAAAAAGATAATTGTGCCGCCCAGAAGGCCCAGGCCATCAGCCAGCATACCGGCGATGGTGCCGGAGCGGTAGGCAACCCGCAGAGCGCCAGCGAAAGAGCCTATGCGGGCCTGGTTGGCCACGCGGACATTGCCGCGAGTGCCGACCACGCGCAAACCGATCTGGCCGATAGCAAGAGAGCAGCTGGCGCCCAGGAGCAGCGCGGCGCCTCGTCCGATCGAGATGGCCAGGGGAGCATCAGCCAGGTGTGCAGTAAAGAACAATACGATCGACAGTACAAAGGCAAGCGGGATAACCACTTCCATCTGTTTGTTCAGATAGGCAATTGCCCCTGTCCGAATGGCACCTGAAATCTCCTGCATCCGTTCAGTTCCGGGATCTTCCTTCAGAACTTCACGGGCTAGAAACCAGGCATAGACCAGAGCTGCTATGGCTGTGAGCAGAACGACCCCCAGGCCGATCTGTTCAAACAATGTTGCGTTTCTTAGTGTTTCAAGTCCTCCCATCATTCCTCCTGACTAGAATAATTTAGTAACAATATTTTTTATCAGCATAGGATAAACCAGTGCTGTTGTTGAAGGGTTATTAATATTTTTCAAATAAGGTAAAGATACTCCCGGATATTATTATCACTTGCGGGTCTTTGTCCCTGGTATTGAGTGGTGGGAGCGGCGATGATTTATGATCACTGATCTATAATAAAGATTGATGTCAATTCCTTGTAATTACTCCGTTATTATAATGATTGCCGGGGATTTAGCAAGTAGAAATTTTCTAATACCATGGTGATTTGATGATCTTAAGCTGTTTGATAAGGAAATGCTATCGATTTTATATAGATTCACGTAATTTTTTAACAGATTATCCCTGATCGATAATCCTAACCGATCATTACCTTGGCAGGAATCGCATCTTATCCAGTGAGAAATCTATGTCCTGTAATAACTGTAGCCCACAGGAAGACTCCAAATGGAGCTTGGATGATTGCTTTCGTACGGTGATTCATTGTATTTACCCTTAATTCCTTGCCGGAAGCTCCTCATTTAAATTCTTTCCGCAAGATGAACAAATCCCCCTGTGAACACAGATAGTTCCCCCGCATTCGGTGCAGGTCCAGCGCTCTTTTTCCCACCGAATAAAGGCCCTGATCCCGTAATCCTCAATATTTTTTAAATTCTCGAGCATACTCATATGATATTTGGTTCGGTATCTCTTATCCAGGTTCCGCAGTCTAGTGCAGGGAAATTTAGTGCATTTAGATGAACAATATTTGTTTTTCGTTTCTTTAAAGTGGTCGCAATTGACGATCACACATCGAACACAATATTTGGGTTTGTCGATATCATCCCCGCGGCAGCCTGGACATTGGTTCTTTTCCCTGATCAGGCGGGCCATACACAGGGCACAGTTCATGCCGCAGGGAGCGATATACTCAGATTTAATTACTGTTTTTGGTTTCATCAATGCCAATTATCCCCCCATATCTTCTCTATTTGTCAGCGGTTACATGAAATAATTAATCTCGATTTAAAAGTTAATTGATAGATCTTTTAATTCAGACAGTCAGTTTTCGTGTACAGATAAAAAATCCTCTATATCGCTGATGAATTCCTGGGTCGCTTTTCTGATTTGTTTTGTGAGTGAATCCAGATCACTGAAATCGGGATCTTCAACCAGAACTGAATCCAGGATAGAGTCAACCTCCTTACCCGCCGCTGTAATATGGTATTTTTTCCAGCCGCTATCCGTGAATATTTGTCTGTATTCGTTCTGGATCTTCTTGTTTTTGGCCGCCAACCAGACTTCAAATCTGAAGGTCTCATAAACAAAAACCAGAGCTATCTTTAATCCCCGTTTTTTCAACGTTTCAGTGAAGATGGGGAAATAGGTCATGTCCATATAGCCAAAATAAGTACCCCCGGATACATCATAGCCAGGGTGTTCATCTCGGAAATGCGATTTTAAATAACCAAAATAATTCATCAAACCCTGATAGGCAACGATAATGTCGCCTTTCAGGACCCGTTTTTTGAACTCATCCATGGAGTTAGAGAATGATCCCATAACCTTTTTCTCCCTCCCCCTTGGCATATTCATGATGTATTGTATTCTAAAACTTATATATAAAATAAAAACCAGGTGAGATTTTCTCACCTGGTTTTTTTCTATGTTAGCTGCCGGGTTCTATTTTTTCGGTTTTCCGGTTTCTTTGGTGCTCATGTACAATTCCCGGAAGTAAGCCCGGGTGCAGGACCAGTCCTCACCGCAGTAGTCCTTGTGGTAGGCCTGGACTTCTTCCTCGGTAAAGCCGTATTTGAAAGCGATCTGCTGGGCGGTTTGAATATCCTTTTCCGAGAAACCATCTGACATATCTCTTTCCTGGTCACGTAAGGCTTTACGCACACAGGCCCATTCGCCCTCACATTCTCCATTGAGCAGGTTCATCACATCACCAAATTCGGCGGAGAACTGCTCAGCAAGCTTTTCAGCGGTCTGCTGGGCCTTTTCTTCTGTTTGAGCTGCCTTTTTATCTTCCCGGGCTGCTTTATCCTCTTCGCGGAGCAATTCTTTATATTCCTGGACGCCCATGATCAGGATCTCAGCAGCGGTGATCTCATCCGAAGCCAAAGTGTAGGCTTGTTTAAGATCTCCCCAGTTGTCAGCCATGCTCCGGGCATCGGCAATTTCAGTCCAGTCCACTTCCATGCTCTCAGCGAATTTGGATGTGTGTTTCAGTTCTGCCAGGGTCAAACCGTCTGCTAGATAACCATCCAGGACTTCTACGTCAGCTTCAAGTTCAGCTGCCAATTTGTAGAACTGTCCCAGTTCGCCTGTATTGGCACCAGCCAATATCCTGGCCAGGGCATCTTCTAAGTCAGCTTCGTAGCGGGTAACTGAACGTACTGCAGTTCGTACATCACCCAGGCTGTAATCTTCACTCAAGACCAGACCCATTAACTCGGGCAGGCTATGATCTTCCAGCAGATCGGCAAAGCGATCCAGCTGGAGCAGCGATCCCCAGCCGCCTTCATTGAGGTGCCAGTCCAGGATGTCTTCCCAGGTAAGCTCTTCCATGGACTCTGCCAGATGATAGGCTTTCCACATCCGTCCAAATCCGAGATTGTTTTCTTCAGATTCGTTGTCAAAAAGCGCGTATACATCTTCGCAGGTATAAAGGTCGCTGGACTGATCCGGGAAGATAGTGTTGACACCATCAGATATTTTCTGAGCCATAGGATGGCAGGCATCTTCTGGGTTCGCAACTACAACTGGCATCGTGTCTGAACCCGTAAAGCTGCATCCGTCCGTAACTTGCACCTGGGGATAGGATTTGCCAGGATCAGTGTAGGTTCCGATTGCAGTTTCTCCAGTTTCGCCACTCTCAAAATTTCCGTCCCCATCCAGATCCCAGGCGTATGTGTAAGGAAGTGTGCCACCAGTAACTGCAGTAGAGAAATCTACAATGCCTGCGTCGCCCACAACAAAGAGGGGCGGGAAGGGGCTGCTGCTCAGGGTGACATCAGGTCCTTCCAGGGTCAGGATCTCTGAAAAGGATCCATTTATCCCATTTAATATTACTAAATCTCCATCTACAGTTACATCCTCAACGGTGAAACTCCATGCGTAATCACCCTGGTCGAGGTAGGAATAATCGATAGTGAAAGTATTGCTTTCAACTTGAATGTGGCCTGAATAATCTCCATTGCCATAGTCGAGACTGACCAGGTAAGGAGGAACACCACTTTCCCAGCTGAAGGTAAAAGTGATTTCACCGCAGGTTCCAGTAGCATCCCCAGTGATTAATATATCTCCGCCACCTTCTTGTGCGTAGCCAACACCCACGGCGGTTGCCAGGCTGGTAACCAAGATGAGGGTTGTAAGACCTATTCTATAGATTGATTTTGACATGGTGCCTCCGGTTTTAATTTGGAGTATTCTGTTTTCATTTGATCAGGGATTGATTGTGGGGGCAGATTGTGTACCTTCCCCAGTGCCATTCTCCTGTCCAATTCCCTTGCCATTCCCCTGTCCATTACCAGGATTTTCTTTATTTTCCTGTCCGGGGGGAATGTCTGGCTTATTATTTGATTCGTCTTTTTTCCCTTGACCAGGGTTATCAGATTTTTCTTTTTGTTCCTTCATCGTTTCGCGGAATCCCTGGGGTTCGTTCATTCCATTTTCGATCAGCTCCAATCGCTCACGGATCTTTTCTTGAGCTTTTAGCAATCCGGGAGGGCTGCCCTGGGGGTGCTGTTTGTCTAATTCAGCCATCATCTGGTTTTGTTTTTGAAGGTTTTGTTCAATTTGCCTTAGAGCAGCGCCAATTCCCTGTTCACCTATATTGGCAGCTTCCTCGAGCATCTTTTGGGTGTGTTTCTCCAGCAGCGCTAGGGCTTTTTCTGAAACTTCCTCACCAGCGTCAACCTGGGCCTGGATCTCTGTCAAGCGCCGGCTAGCAAATTGAGTAAATAGGTCCAGCCTATCCTCTGGATTGGATTCAAGACCTACCTGGATGTCTTCTGTCAGGGTTTTTACGCCATATAAAAGATCATCAGGGCCGCTCGTTTGGGCGGCATAAACAGTACCGCCAATACTTCCCAGTGCCAAAGCAAGGACTGCAATAACTGATGCCATTCGGAGTGCCCAGGAACGGCGGTGTCCAGCGTGAACAGGTTTTTTGGCCTGTACCGGGCGAGGTTTCATAGTCCGGATCTGGGCCAGATAATTTTCGCGTCCAGCGTGGCTGGCCTGCAAACCACGTTCAGGAACATCCTTGAGATGTTCCAGTTCCTTTTTCAGCAGGGGGTTGATTTCTTTTTTATCCATAATAAATCCTCTGGTTTCAAATGAAAAAATTTTCTTTCTACCCCATATGACGCTAAATTTCATGAAAGGATACGGCCTTAAACGAAAAATCCCACCAGAATGGGATTTACTGCCGATGAGGGGTGTATCTGCCGGTATGGGTATTTTATTCTGATTCTTGGGGTGGGTCATTTTCCAACAGGATTCGCTGCAGAGCTGCCAGGCCGCGGTGCTGGAGAGCCTTGATCGAGCCGAGGGATTTATCCATAGCTTTGGCAATTTCTAGACCGCTCCAGCCTTCTAGAAAACGTAAAGTGATCACCTGGCGCTGCTCAGGAGTGATCAGCCGTAAGGCATTCCTGACTCGGTCGGCGTCCTGCATCTCTGCCATAATTGATCCGGGGTCCGCTCCTTCTCCCGGATGCAGTTCTTCGTCCAATTCCAAAGGGGGAGGGGGTTCTCTGCGGTATGAATCAGTGATCAGATTATGAGTGATCCGGTATAGATAGGCCCTCAAATGGTCCTTAGGGCCGCCGCCCCTTTCAAGAGCCTTTAAGAACCGACTGAAGGTTTCCGCAACCAGATCTTCTGCCACCTGGCTTTTTCCAACATGTTTGAATGCGTAAGCAAAAAGGGCATCGCTGTAGAGATCATAGATCTCAGCCAGAGCGTTTTGATCGTATTTACGGGCTTTCTTTAGAAGTAGTTCTGATTTGCTGTCCATTATCACTTATATTATGACGCTAAAAAACAGCTTAAGATACGGAAGGAGGTCTTTTATTGTGGAAGATCTGCCAGTAATAGCGGAAGCTGGACAATCCCAAACCTCCTCCAATCCCGATATATAGGATTCCCAAGAGGGGTTTTGGGATTGGAGTGAGATTCTTCAGAGTGATCCCTAACCCGATCATAAATATAACCAGCGGGTAGCTGTGCCATTCCTGGAAAGCAAACAGGCAGGGTTTTTCCTCTGGAAGATTATTTATCCGAAAGCTTTTCTTGCGGGCCAATCTGGAAAAACCAAACTGGAATATTAGATAGGCCAGTGTTATACCGGGCAGCCAGTAAACCCAGGGAGAAATTACGGCAGGAACAAAGATCCAGCTCACCGCAAGGAGTATCAGGCGGATACCCACTCCGGTCCACAACAAGCCGGCCGTAAGCAGGAGCCAATTCTTGGGTAATCTGGGTTTGAGTTTATTTATCCATTCCATACCTGACTATTTATACCACTGTAATCAGTTTGGATATGGTGGCATTTTTGTTAGGGGTAATACCCTGTTTAAAGAGGTCATCTAAAGGTGGAAATCATCCATATTGTTGGATTTCTGGATATACTATTTTAGATTACTGATTTCGAAGGATAAGGATAATCATATGAATATCAACCCGGAATTATTTGATTTTTTCAGCGAATTGAAGAAAAATAACAATCGCCCCTGGTTCCAGGCCAACAAGGATAGCTACGAGAACGATGTAAAGGAACCCTTACTGACTTTTATCGCTGCCTTTGCGGAGCGGGCTCCGGAGATCAGTCCTTCTATCATGGCCATCCCCCGCATAACCGGGGGTTCCCTGTTCCGTATTTACCGGGACATGAGGTTCAGTAAAGACAAGACACCTTATAAAACCGGAGCCGGGATTCATTTCCGTCACAAGCGCGGCAAGGACGTGCATGCGCCGGGTTATTATCTGCACCTTGAGCCCGGGGAGGTGTTTGCAGGATGCGGGATTTGGAAGCCAAATACTGAAACAGTTACAAAAATCCGGACAAAGATCGTTAATCATCCGGATCAATGGCTGAATATCATCCAGGATAAAACGTTTAAAAAAACTTTCACCATGGGTGGGGATTCTTTGGTAAGACCACCCAGAGGATTCGACCCTGATCATCCCTTGATCGAGGATTTAAAAAGAAAGGATTACCTGGCATCAATAGTTTTGAACGAAAGAATAGCTTGTCAACCTGATTTCCTTGATTACTATGTTGAGCTGTGCAAAATCTCAGCGCCGTTTATGGAATTCCTGACCAGAGCAGTAGGACTGGATTGGTAAAATTCCCTGAATGCACAAATGTCCGTCTCCGAAAGACATATTGAGGAAGGTTTGGAAACCAGGGAGATTGCTTCGTCCTCCTCCGGCTTTCTCGCAATGACAGAATAAAAAAAGGCGACGCAGCTCGTCGCCATGACATCCTCCGCCCGACGGTTGGCGCCTGCGGCGTCCTTCGGAAAACCGTGGGCTAATTAAAACCAAACCTCCTAGAAAGGAGGTTTCTGAATTAGACAATAGATGTCTCAGGTGAATGGAAGAGCATTTAATAACACTAATTTACACTCTTTATGGTAATGTTTCTTGATTTTGGAGGATTTAAGTGTCGGTGGAGACCGACGCCCGGCTCTGCCAGTGAAGAGGAATTTATTCCCGATATCGAATAAGGGCGACGCAGCGCGTCGCCCCTACAGTTTTGTTCTACTGGTTCCTTAATCGACTTACTATTTGCGACTTACTACTTACTGGTTCCAATTAACTCTTTCAACTTTTTCAGTGATGCTTCTTCCACTTCAGCGTGAATGCTTTTCCCGTGGGAATCCATTGTTACTACTACCGGGAATTCTTTGACCTTCAGGACCCAGATTGCTTCCGGAACGCCAAAGTCCAGTTTATAAACGCCGATAACTTCTTCCACAGATTTTGCGATCAAGGTTGCTGCGCCGCCAATGGCATGGAAATAGACCGCCGGCACGTCCTGGCAGGCCTGCAGGGTCTTGGTCCCCATTCCCCCTTTACCGATTACTCCCCGCATATCAAAGTGGTGCATAACCTCGCTTTGATAAGGTTCCTCGCGAATGCTTGTTGTCGGACCGGCAGCCACAAATTTGTACTCTCCGCTTTCCAAACCTGACACAACTGGTCCACAGTGATAGATCAGGCTTTCCTTGAAGATCGGTTTGATCTTTTCGTAGACTTCCAGATCATCACCCTCGGGTTGGCGGGTTTTGCGGATGAAGGTATCAATCATCCATTTGTGGACTGCGTCCCTTCCGGTGGCCAGGATTCCCGTCAGGGCAACTGTATCACCAGTATGCATCTCACGAATGGCTTCAGGGGAAATGGGTATGGTGAGTTCTTTCATGGATCAATCCTCCAGGTATTTTGAAACCAGCAAGTCCAGTTTTTTGCGGGTGGACTTTGGAATGACAACCGGGTTGGTGATCAAAGCGCTTGCCAGAGCGGACTGGCAGCCGCAGGTGCGTTCATCTCTGGGCGGGTTTTGTGTCAAATATGACAGAGCATCCTTTACATAACCCGTGTTTTTGGAAATGGTCCTCATGACCATCTCGACCGAAACATCCTCTTCGCGGGAATGCCAGACATCATAATCAGTGATGTGGGCGATCGAGGCATAACATAACTCGGCTTCCCGGGCCAGGAAAGCTTCCGGGGCGTTGGTCATGCCGACGATGGACATTCCCCAACTTCTGAATGTGTTGGATTCCGCCCTGGTAGAGAACCTGGGTCCTTCGATCACTACCAAGGTGCCATTCTCGTGCACCGTGACATCACTCTCTTTGAAGGCTTGCAGGAGGTGGGTGGAAAGATCCGGGCAGAAAGGATCGGCTACTCCTACATGGGATACTAATCCATCTTCAAAGAAGGTGTTTTTTCGGTATTTTGTCATATCAAGGATCTGATCAGGGATCACCAGATCGCCAGGTTTATAATCTTCCCTCAATGATCCGCAAGCATTAATGCTGATCACCCGTTTTACACCGAGGGATTTTAAAGCGTAGATATTGGCCCGGTAATTGACCTCGCTGGGATTGAGGGAGTGTCCGATGCCGTGCCTGGCCAGAAAGAATATTCGCTGGTCATTTAATTCCCCCTCAATAATCAGGCCGCTGGGTTTCCCGAACGGTGTATTCACTGCATGTTCAGTGGTTTGTGATAATCCTGGGATCTGATAGAGGCCAGATCCACCAATTACTGCAAATAGGGGTGTTTTTGACATATTTCACCGTTGATTATTCCTGATAATTATTTGTATGGGTGATTATAGAAGAAGGCTACTCTTTCTACAAGATTGACATTCATCACCCCCTCCAGGATTTTACAAAACCATGAGTTTAGTTACTTCTTTTTACAAGGGTGCTGAAAAAAAGCCAGAAATTATGTATACTGAAGGCAATCATGAATGATACACTCGCTGGTTTTGAAGAACTGTCTCATACAGCTGACCTGGAAATCAAGGTCTGGGGAGATGATCTGGCCTCCCTGTTTTTAGCCGCAGCTGATGGTTTGTTCCATCTCTCGGGTATAGAGGATTACGAAGAAGGATTCTCTGCTGTTAAGGAAACTATATCTCTGGACGCGATGGATTATGAAGGTCTCTTAATTCTCTTCCTGGAGGAGTTGCTATACCGGCTAACAGAAGATTATATGTTGTTTTCAATAGAGAAACTCTCGATCAGCACTGCCTTTTCTCTTAAGGCCAAGTTGAGGGGAACCCAGATAAAATCCTATCAGCGTGATATCAAAGCTGTCACCTATCACCGACTTAATATCCGTGAAACAGACCATGGTTACGAGGTGAATATCGTATTTGATATCTGATTTATTTGTGTTTAGAGGTAGTCTTGCATGGTTTCCATAGCCGATTTAAAAAGAATATCAAGCTACGAATGGGAAATCCCGGCATCTTACCGGGCGGATATGCGCGTCCCTGTGCGGATCTTCGCGTCAGAGACCCTGTTAAAGGATGTCACCAGGGATAAATCCCTGGAGCAGGCTGTCAATGCCTGTGCGCTGCCAGGCTTGGTAGGCTCGGTAAAGGTGATGCCGGATATGCACCAGGGTTATGGATTCCCGATTGGCGGGGTAGCGGCCACCCGCTATCCAGAGGGTGTGATCTCGCCCGGAGGAATAGGCTACGATATAAATTGCGGAGTGCGCCTGTTAGGCAGCCGTTTATCCTACCAGGAAGGGAAAAAATATTTAGGAGAATTGGCAACTGCTTTGAACCAATCCTGTCCCAGCGGAGTAGGTATCGGCGGCCATCATCGTTTATCCTCCAAGGAAGTCGAAGATGTCTGCCGGAAAGGGTCGCGCTGGGCGAAAGAAAATGGATTTGCGACCGATCAGGATTTGCGGCGGACCGAGGATGGAGGTCAGCTCCGAGGAGCAGATCCCAGGTTCCTCAGTCCCCGGGCCCTTAAAAGGGGAATGGGGCAGGTGGGTTCATTAGGTGCCGGGAATCATTTTATCGAGATCGATCTGGTTTCTAAGGTCTTTGATCAGAAAGCTGCCAGGGCAATGGGTTTAAATGAAGGTGACCTGGCGCTGCAAATCCACTGCGGCTCACGCGGATTGGGACATCAAGTTTGTTCAGATTATGTAAAAAGTCTTCAGAGCGCTGTTACCAAATTCGGCATCATACTCCCGGATAGAGAATTGGTTTGCGCGCCGATGGACAGCCCAGAGGGAGAAGCTTATCTTGCTGCCATGGCCTGCGCGGCAAATTATGCCTTTGCCAACCGCCAGGTGTTGAGCCATTACGCCCGGGAGGCATTCGAAAGTGTGCTGGCGGGCAGGGTAAAGGACTGGCATCTGCACTTGGTTTACGATGTGGCCCATAATATCGGAAAAATAGAGACCCACCAGATCGATGGGATATCCATGGAAGTCTGTGTCCACCGCAAGGGAGCCACCCGGGCTTTTGGCCCCGGGTCAAAAGAATTGCCTTCTGAATATAAGAAGATCGGCCAGCCTGTCCTCGTGCCGGGCAGTATGGGAACTTCATCTTGGGTATTGCGCGGCACATCAAAAGCCATGGAACTCTCTTTTGGATCATGCTGTCATGGAGCTGGAAGGGTGATGAGCCGCACGCAGGCTAAAAAAACCATCTGGGGTGAGGATTTGTTGAAACAACTGAAAAAGGATGGCATAAAAATCCAGGCGGGTTCTATGGCTGGTTTGGCGGAAGAAGCCCCGGCAGCGTATAAAGATGTAGATGCGGTAGTAGAGACTGTGACCAGTGCTGGTATTGCCGCCAAGGTCGCGCAGCTCAAACCCCTGGTTGTGATCAAAGGCTGAATTTTAGCTGATATCTGCAACTTTGGCCCTGGTCAGATCGACCAGGTCGCTGGATGACAGGAGGAGATTAACCCCGAGTTCTCCCCCGGATATATGAACCACTTCAAATTCCTGAACTGATCTGTGGATCACGATCTCAAATCCCCGGTTTATCAAGGCCAGGGGAGAGATACCACCGGCCTGCAGCCTGGTAATCTTCTCTGCTTCTCTCTGAGTGGCTGGCGAAACCTTCTTTTCACCCACGCTGGCTGCCAGCTTTTTTAGATTGACCTCCGTATTTCCCGGCACCACTGCCAGGATGGGTTTACCAGGCCCCTTGCGGAGGATCACGATGCTCTTAAAGACGATCTCTGGCAGAGCATTTAACAGGTGGGCAGTTTCCTCTCCACCTAATTTTTTTCGAGGGAGTTCAAAGACAGTGTAGGGGGCTTTTCGGCTGTCCAGGAATCGGGTCACATTATTTACTGCCATCGTTCTCTTTCCTTGTTTGGCTGTTTATTATTCTATCAGACCAACCTGGTCGCAGCTGAAAAGGAATTGTGATAAGCTATCATTAGATTCCCTATTCTGAGGTGAGAATGAAGCAATATTTTGATCTGATGCAGCATATTCTTGATTATGGAGTTGATAAAGGGGACCGGACCGGAACCGGGACTAAATCTGTTTTTGGTTACCAAATGCGGTTTGATCTCAGCCAGGGATTTCCCCTGCTGACGACCAAAAAGCTGCACCTGAAGTCCATCATCTATGAATTATTATGGTTCCTGAAGGGGGAAACCAACATTAAATATCTCAAGGAGCACGGCGTTCGTATCTGGGATGAATGGGCGGATGAAAATGGGGAACTTGGACCGGTTTACGGTTTTCAGTGGCGCTTCTGGGAGGACCCGGAAGGCGGAGTGGTGGACCAGATCGCACAGGCAGTTGAGCAGATCAAGAATAATCCCAACTCACGCCGGATCCTGGTCAGCGCCTGGAATGTGGGCCAGATCGATAAAATGGCCCTGCCTCCCTGCCATCTGTTATTCCAGTTTTATGTCGCGGATGGAAAATTATCCTGCCAGCTGTACCAGCGTTCAGCAGACGTTTTCCTGGGTGTTCCCTTTAATATCGCCTCTTATGCCCTGTTGACGATGATGATGGCCCAGGTGTGCGGTCTACAGCCGGGTGATTTTGTGCATACTCTGGGAGATACCCATCTTTACTATGATCACCTCGAGAAAGCCCGTATGCAATTGGAGCGCAAACCCTATCCACTGCCGGTAATGAATATCAACCCGAAAGTTGATTCCCTACTTGATTTTGTATATGAGGATTTTCAACTGGAAAATTATCAATCCCACCCCCATATAAAAGCCAAGGTTTCTGTATGATCATATCCATTATTGCCGCCATGGACGAGTATGGGGGCATTGGCATTGAAAATCAAATCCCCTGGCACTTACCTGCTGATCTGGCCCGGTTTAAGGAGTTGACCATGGGGCATCATCTGGTAGCAGGAAGGAAAACCTTCCAATCGATTGGTTCAGCCCTTCCGGGGAGACAGATGGTCGTCCTGACTCGCAATCCAGAGTTTGAACCCCGGGACTGTTTAAAGGCTGGGTCTTTGAATGAAGCTATATCCATGGCAGAAGAAGTGGAAGAGAACGAGCTTTTTATAATCGGCGGCGCGGAGGTTTTCGAGGAGGCTTTTCCAATTGCAGATCACCTCTACCTGACCCTGGTCCATACCGATGCAGTTGCTGATACTTTTTTCCCCGAATTTGATAGATCTAATTGGTCTCAGGTCTACGAGCAGGACATCCCGGCGGATGAGAAGAATTCGCTGGCAACTACGTTTAAGCATTTGGTGCGCAAGTAACAAACTCCTTCAGCAATTGTCATTCTGAAAATGAGCGAAGCGAAATGGAAGAATCCATATTCGCTATGTGAGCAATAAGTAATGGATATTTGAATGGCTCTGACCAGGGATTGGCATATAGATCCTTCCCCATCCCCTCGTTAAAGCTCGGGTTCAGTCTCAGGATGACGGGGTGGGAAGGCAAACAATTGGGTTGAAACCAGTCCCCCGTCCTCCGTCTCCCGTCTTATTATTCATTCCCCGCCAGTAGATTGATCTTTTCCCAGGGTTTCATATTCGTCTTCAATGCCAATAGTTCCCTTAATTCAAATATCTGATCTCTTAATCCTGCAGCGGTTTCGAATTCCAGATTCTCCGCAGCCACCAGCATCTGTTTTCCAAGTTCCTGGATAATATCCTTCAACTCCGGTACCGGGATTCCTTCCAAGCCGCCTTGATAATCAGCGCCCTCTTCTTTGATAGCGCCTCGTTTAACCCGGTCTGTGATATCAGAAATGGTTTTCTTAATGCTTTCCGGCTCAATGCCATGTTCCTGGTTGTATTCGGTTTGTATCTGCCGCCGGCGATCAGTCTCGTCCAGAGCGGTTTGCATGGCCGGTGTGACTTTATCCGCATACATGATCACAGTGCCTTCGATATGGCGGGCAGCCCGGCCGATGGTTTGAATTAAAGCTGTATCAGAGCGTAAAAATCCGGCTTTATCAGCATCCAGGATCGCCACCAGGGAAACTTCCGGCAGGTCCAGGCCTTCCCGGAGCAGGTTTATTCCGACTACTACGTCGTAAATTCCCAACCGAAGATCGCGCAGGATACCGACTCTTTCCAGGGTGTCGATTTCCGAGTGCAGATAATGAACCTTAATGCCGCTGTCCTCCAGGTATTTTGAAAGGTCCTCAGCCATACGCTTGGTGAGTGTGGTTACCAGCACTCGCTCACCGCGTTCCGAACGCTGATAGATTTCTCCAATCAGATCATCAACTTGGCCTTCAATTGGTCGGACAATAACCTTGGGGTCGATCAGGCCCGTGGGACGGATCACCTGGTCAATAACTTTTTTGACCTTGTTTAGCTCATAAGGGCCTGGCGTGGCCGAAGTGTAGATGGTATGCCCCATCTTTTTTTCGAATTCTTCAAACTGCAAGGGCCGGTTATCCAGCGCAGAGGGCAGCCGGAAACCGTATTCCACCAGGGTAGCTTTCCGGGAACGGTCACCGTTGAACATGCCCCGGATCTGGGGCACAGTCATGTGGGATTCGTCCAGGATCAGTAAATAATCCTGCGGGAGGTAATCCATCATGGTCCAGGGTGGGGAATTGACGGGCCGTTGATCCAGATGGCGGGAATAGTTCTCAATGCCGGAACAATAGCCGATCTCACGCAGCATTTCCAGGTCGTACTTGCAGCGCTGTTCGATCCGTTGTGCTTCCAGCAATTTACCGTGTTTATTGAATGTAATGACCTGTTCGTTCACCTCTTCTTCAATATCTGCGATCGCCTGGCGCAATTTTTCTTCATCTGTGATGAAGTGTTTGGCAGGATAGATATTCACTTCCTGGATCTCTTCCAGTATTTCCGCCGTTACCCGGTCAATGCGGGTGATGCGTTCTACCTCGTCCCCGAAGAACGAGATCCGGTAAATGAATTGATCATCGTAGGCCGGAGCGATCTCAAGTGTATCTCCCCGGACGCGGAAAGAACCTGGTTTTAAATCGATGTCATTCCTGCTGTACTGGCCTTCGATCAGCTGGCGGAGCAGGGCATTTCTGCGATATACCGATCCCACCTGGAGGTCGATCACCACTTTTCCATAGGCTTTGGGGTTGCCGAGCCCGTAAATGCATGAAACTGAGGCGATGATGATGACATCCTTACGAGACATCAGGGCTGTGGTAGCTGCCAATCGTAAACGTTCAATTTCTTCGTTAATGTCAGTTTCTTTTTCAATGAACAGGTCATGATGAGGCACATAGGCTTCAGGTTGGTAATAATCATAATAACTGACGAAATATTCCACTGCATTTTCAGGGAAGAAGGATTTGAATTCAGCATAAAGCTGGGCTGCCAGGGTCTTGTTATGGGCAATGATCAGGGCCGGGAGCTGCATTTCCTGGATCACGTTGGCAATTGTATAAGTTTTCCCTGTCCCTGTGGCGCCCAGCAATACCTGGTGCTGTTCCCCATCCTTGATTCCCTGAATGAGTTTTTTTATAGCCTGAGGTTGATCTCCCATGGGCTGAAAAGGTGCCTGTAATTTAAATTCCATTTTTTCTCACTCTCGAATATAAATGGGATTGCTGAATATCCAGGCTCGCCTGCGTCCCAGGAATGGCTGGTAGGCCTCGACCCGGTAAACTCCTGGCCCTGTTGCTGAATAAGAACAGATCTTTTTATCCTGCCAGTGTTTAACTGGCTGACCATCCTTGATTAAAATACATTCTGCCTTTCTGGGTAGGTTGATTTGAAGGGTAATACCGTTGCCCACTGAGATCTCATCACCCATCACTGCATTTATACCTATCCCCGTTCCAGTGAAACTGAATCCCCTGCTGGAGTGGAGCAAGTCATAACCAATAAAGGCATGTCCCTGCCGCAGAGCGTCATATATCAGGGATTTGTCTCTGTTTAAATCTCCTGAGAGGTTTTCAGGGAGCAGTAAGTGGGTGTTTACACTCTGGAAATGATATTGATATGGGAAAACCGTACGTTTTACCGGACCGAGATTGGCGTGCATGGCATGGGCATCCGATCCGCCCACTGCTATGATCTTTTTTCCAGCTGCGGTCAATCTATCCCAGATCATTATTGTTTCTGGAATCGGGCCGCGGGCGATCCTGGAAGGGTTGAAGGCATACCAGAGAGCTGCAAAGTTGCTTTTTAGTCTGGTCTTAAATTCCGAGAATCCGTTCCAAAGTTCGATGCCAGTAAAACCAGTTACATCCCATTTGTCCCAGGAAAAGTCTCCCTGGTTGAACTTGGGCGCCGCAGGATCAATGGGATGGGCTAAAAATGACAACCCGCCTACCTGATCGATCTTAGTGATCAATCCCTGGGTATCCTGGGCCAGATCTGCCATTTCATGGTCCACTCCAAAGACCAGTAGATGATTGTTCCTTCGCTCGGTATTATTGTCGTGGATCTCCTCTCCGACCAAAACCAGGACAGAATCCTCTCCCCTGGCAAAATATCCTTCCTGATCCTGAACGAGGGTATTATGATCGGTGACTATCACGGCCTGCAACCCGGTTTTGATTGCGGCTTCGGCAATATCTTGATGAGTTCCTGTGCCATCTGAATGGCGGGTGTGCATATGGAGATTAATGGCGATTTCTAACATAATGGGTTCCGTAGATTAGGATTGGACTTGAAGTTTTAATAGTGTTTCTTTTCTGGGCCGAAATCGGTAGGAGAGGACCTTCTTGACGTTCTCCCTGTAGAGAAGGTATAATCGCCCTGCTCGTTATCAGAATAGCAGTGTTAATGAAAATAGATTGGTGGAAATGGGATCAATTATCCTGATTTCTGTTGGTCTGGGAGGTTTTTGTGTCAACATATTTAAATATCGGATTGATTATCACATCCATCGCCTTGGTTGCCAGTGTTATCCTTCAGAGTAAGGGAGCAGGTCTGGGCGGTTTAACTGGCGGCGATACAGGTGGTGTGTTCTCTGCCCGTCGAGGAATTGAAAAAACTTTATTCCGGGTAACTATCGGACTTAGTGTTTTGTTTTTTGGATTGGCAATTGCCTCAGTAATTGTAACAGTTTAATATGAAGCCTGGCTTGATATAGAATGCATTCCAATGCCATAGGATCGCCGGAAAATATGGGACCCCATGTTTTCCGGCTAGGTTTAACTCCAAGGGGGGAGAAGGCTTACACTACAGTAGGAAAAAGCCCATGAAATTAATAAAAAAACTGCGCTGGCAGATTTTAATAATCGTCCTGGCATTAGTGGTCATTGGATTTGTATTGTGGGGACAGCAGGCAGAACCAGTGCTTGTTGAAGCTCCAGAACCAACCAGTGGTGGAATCTATGTAGAGGGTATAGTGGGTTCGCTGATGCGTTTAAACCCGCTGCTGGCAATATTTAACCCACCAGATCAGGACCCGAGCAGTTTGATCTACAGCGGCCTGATCCAGTTTGATAGTTCAGGATTTCCCCAACCAGATCTTTCAGAATTCTGGGGCATCTCCAGGAATGGAGATGTATATAATTTTTCACTGCGCCCTGACACGTTCTGGCATGACGGTGAACCGCTAACCAGTGAAGACGTGGTATTTACTGTAAATTTACTGAAAAACCCGGACTTTCCTGTGCCGGAGGATCTGGCCCTTTTCTGGCAGGAGATCGAAGTAATAGCTCTGGATGATCTGACTATTCAATTCAGACTACCGGAAGCTTTCTCACCGTTCCTGGATTATCTTGATTTTGGAATATTGCCCTCACACTTGCTTGCCGATCTGTCTGCGCAGGAAATTGTCGATGACCCTTTTAATCTGCAGCCCGTTGGGACCGGTCCATTCAAGTTTAACAACCTGATCATCGAGGATGATCTGATCACGGGAGTAGTATTATCGAAGAATCGGGAATTTTATGGAGAAGAAGCTTTTTTGGATCAGGTTGCTTTCCTTTATTATCCCGATTATCAATCCGTTTGGGATGCTTACCAGGCGGGGGAGATCCAGGGTATCGGTGAGGTCTCCGAAGAAATCCTGGGAGACGCGCTAGCTGATGAGAATTTGAAACTTTATACCAGCCGTTTGCCTGAAATGTCCCTGGTCTTATTGAATCTGGATAACCCGGAAACCCCCTACTTGCAGGATGTAGATATGCGGAAAGCCTTGCTGCACGGAATCAACCGGCAGTACTTGGTCGATCATATCAATCAGGGTCAGGCAATCATCGCTGATGGTCCAATTTTTCCCAAAACCTGGGGGTATTATGAAAATATTCCCCGCTATGATTTTGATCCAGAAAAAGCTGTAGAGATCATTCGTAACCTTGGGTATACCTACCCGGGAGAGGGCGGTCTTGCCCGCACCAATGAGGATGGCGATCGTTTATCACTGGAATTGATTTATCCTGAAACCGGACTGCACACTCAGATCGCCCAGGCTATCCAGGAGAACTGGGCTGCCTTGGGATATGATGTGACCTTGTTGGCGCTGCCTTACCAGGAAGTGTTGAACAGGTTGGAGTATAGGGATTATGAGGCTGCCCTGGTAGATCTTAATCTTACCGGTATGCCGGATCCAGACCCCTATCCTTTCTGGCATCAGGCTCAAGCGACTGGAGGACAAAACTATTCCATGTGGAATGATCGCCGGGCCAGCGAATATCTGGAGCAAGCCCGGATCATCCTGGATATTGGCGAAAGAGCAAGATTATATAAGAACTTCCAGGTCAGATTCCACGATCAGCTGCCAGCTCTGCCTTTGTATTATCCGGTCTACACCTACGGTGTTTCCTCTGATGTCAAAGGCGTCAGGATCGGTCCGATCTTTGAACCCTCTGATCGGCTGGAAACCATCCCCGATTGGTATTTCTTCGTTGAAGTACCGGGAGGCTTAGAACCTACTGAAGACCAAACAGCTGGAGAATAAGTCTCCAGCTGTTTTTATTTATTGCGAAGAGATAATTGGAGAACTGAATCGTGAGTAAAGAACAAATTCATAACGGAAACTCAAAAAATCAATTAAATGAATTCTGGCATGCAATAGAAAGTGCCAAGGTGATCTCCAAGCTGGAGGTTGACCGAGAGCATGGTTTATCAGCCGCAGAGGTAGAAAATCGGATCAATTCCTACGGGAAGAACGAGCTCCAAGAAGCGCCGCCTACCAGCATCTGGGTAAGGATCTATGAACAGTTTGCCAATTTTTTGGTTATCCTGCTGATTGTCGCGGCAGTGATTTCTGCAGTGCTGAGCGACTGGATAGAAGCCGCGGCTATTATGACGATCGTTCTCCTGAACGCTGCCCTGGGAGTGGTCCAGGAGAGCAGGGCAGAAGAAGCTTTGGCTGCGCTGAAAAAAATGGCCTCCCCGGATGCCAATGTGCTCCGTGATGGACACCGTCAGGCGATCCCTGCCCGTGAGGTTGTGCCGGGCGATATTGTGTTCCTAGAGGCAGGCAATTATGTACCTGCTGATGTGCGCCTGCTGGAAACCGTAAATCTCAGGATAGAAGAAGCTGCCTTGACAGGCGAGTCTGTGGCAGTGACAAAAAACGCTCAGCTGGAGCTGGAAGAAGATGCAGCCCTTGGAGATCGAAAGACCATGGCGTATACCGGTACAGTGGTTAGCTACGGCCGCGGTGTGGGATTGGTTACCAATACCGGTATGTCCACTGAGATCGGGCAAATTGCGACCATGCTCCAGGCAGTGGAAGAAGGTGATACGCCGCTCCAAAAACGTCTGGACAGCTTCGGACGCACCCTGGGCTGGGTATCTCTGGTGATCAGCGGGTTGATCTTTGTGCAGGGTATATTTTCCGGAACACCGGCCCTGGATATGTTCATTATTGCAGTCAGCCTGGCCATCGCGGCCGTTCCGGAAGGACTGCCTGCTGTGGTCACGATCACATTGGCGTTGGGCATGCAGGAGATGATCGCACGCAACGCACTGGTGCGCAAATTATCGTCTGTAGAAACCCTGGGTTCAGCAACCATAATCTGTTCTGATAAAACCGGTACCTTAACCCAGAATGAAATGACTGTAACCAATATCGCGGTCGATGGCGAGTTTTTGGATATTACTGGAACTGGGTATGGATTGGAAGGTGAATTTAAACGTGATGGGATTGTAGTAGACCTCGCGGAGGATTATCCTGGCATCCGAACCGCCCTGTGGATCGGCGCATTAAATAACGACGCCATCCTGGAAACAGATTATGATGAGAAGGGAAAGAAAACCATCCGAATAGTTGGAGATCCCACGGAAGGAGCCCTGTTAGTTGCAGCCGCCAAGGGCGGCGCGTTGCCGGCACCCCTGTCCCAGGCTTATCCCCGCATTAAGGAAATTCCCTTTGATTCTGAACGTAAAAGAATGGTAACTGTGCATGCCATCAATCAGCCTGAAGCTGAAGATGTTTCACCGTTTTTAGATCAGAAACAGCAGGCTTGGTATGTGGTCGCCCAAAAAGGCGCTCCCGATGTAGTGCTTGAACGCTGCACTCATTACCAGAGCCGGGATGATGTTGCAGTCCCCTTGAATGAGGAACAGCGGAGCCGTATCCTGGCTGCTAATGACCGGATGACCTCCCAGGCGCTGCGAGTGCTTGGTGTTGCATACCGGGTAGTGAAAGACCTGGAATATCACCAAAATGGCGATCTGAGCGCGGATATTGAGGAGGAGCTGATCTTTGTGGGTTTACTGGGTATGATTGATCCTGCCCGTCCTGAGGTCCTGCCAGCACTGCAGATTGCTCGCGAAGCTGGAATACGGACAGCGATGATCACTGGCGATTATCCCAATACTGCCAAGGCCATTGCCCAGGAAATTGGTTTGCTCCAAACCGGTCACCTGGTAATAACCGGGAAAGAATTGGACGAACTCTCTGATGAAGAGTTGAAGGAGGCTGTAAGAAACACCGATGTGTTTGCCCGGGTATCCCCAGAACATAAAGTTCGCATTGTGGATGCTTTCAAATCCAATAACGAAGTTGTTGCCATGACCGGGGACGGGGTCAATGACGCTCCCTCAATTAAGAGGGCTGATATCGGAATCGCAATGGGCATCACAGGTACGGATGTAGCCAAGGAAACTGCCGATATGGTGCTGACTGATGATAACTACGCCAGCATTGTCTCTGCTGTAGAGCAGGGGAGGGTGATTTATAGCAATATCCGGAAATTCGTTTATTTCCTGTTGTCCTGCAATATCGCCGAGATCGCCACAATTTTCCTGGCCATCATGCTGGGTTGGAAATCTCCCCTGAGCGCTATTCAGCTTCTTTGGCTGAACCTGATCACGGACGGCGCTCCTGCCCTGGCGCTTGGCCTTGAAAAAGGGGACCCAGACTTGATGGAGCAGCCCCCCAGGGATCCGGAAGAGCCGATCCTGAATCGATTTATGCTAACTGGTATCGGTATTCAAACAGTGGCAATAACAGCAGTCACGCTGGGCGCCTATTGGATCGGATTGACCTATTATCCGGAGATGGCCACTACAATGGCATTTGTGACCCTGTCATTCTCAGAACTGCTGCGGGCCTTTACTGCAAGGTCAGAGAGAGTTCCAATCCTTAAGATTGGCATTTTCAAAAACAAGGTCATGAATTGGGCCATTCTTTCTTCATTGATCCTGCTGCTGGCAGTGATCTATCTGCCATTCCTGCAGGGTATTTTTGATACAGCACCCCTGGGTTGGGCCCAGTGGGAGATAATCCTGCCCCTGTTGTTGGGACCATCGATCGCAGCAGAGTTGACCAAGGTGATCTTTGGAAAAAGAAAAAAGGATTAATCTATTCAATTAATCAAAAATCCACCGTCTCCGGTGGACTTTTGATTTAAATGGCAGCAGGAGCGGAAGTACTTATTTCCTTAATAATTTATTAGAAGGGTGTTTTTTTACCAATCTGTGTGTAAAATGGGTACATTAACTGTATTACACAAGAGGTGAATTATTATGAGTTCCAAACAAGCTATTCAGGAACGCCGCCGGAAAAGGCAGCGTCAGAATAATATCATTATCTGGATCATGGGTATCGGCGTTGTTCTGGTAGTTAGTGCGATCGTTTATGCAATCATATCTTCTAATCAAGTTACAATACCTGACCTGGAAGCATACCAGCAGAGCGAACTGAGAGGATTGGGAGATCCAAATGCGCCGGTAGTCATTCAAGAATTTTCTGATTTTGGCTGCACCCACTGTGCTGATTTTGGTCTGGAAACCAAAAAACTGCTTGAAAAGGAATTCATCGACACCGGCATAGTATATCTGGAGTTTCACAGTGTGGGTGGGTTACTGGGATCGGCCGCGACATTACAAGCTGCGGAAGCTGCTTACTGTGCTGGAGAACAGGATAACTTCTGGACTTTCCATGACCTGGTATTTACCAATCAGCTCAACCTTTTTGGCAACCGGGCTGCGGATAACTCCAATAAATTGATCGAGTATGCTGAACTCCTGGACCTGGATTTGAATCAATTTGAAACCTGCCTGGTAGACCGCACCTACCAATCAGTAGCAGCTGACGATGAAAGTCTGGCCCGTCAGAATGGAATCACTGGAACGCCATCATTTTTGGTGAATGGAGTATTGCTGCGCGGTAACCAGCCGATCGAGAATTTCCGGCTGGCCATCGAGGAAGCACTGAATACAAGCGAAAATTAATCAATATATGATCGGATCAAAGAAGCCCTCATCTCGAGGGCTTTATTTTTTTAAACTGGGTCGGTCAGCTTTATCCTGTAGAACACCCAAATTCCCAGAAAACCGACAAACATCGCCAGGAATCCCCATGCTGCGGGAGGGGCGCCTTTTACAATACCCAATCCCAGAGCCAGGATCGCGCCAGAAGCCCAAATGATCTTGAGCCGAAGAAGCGACTTGAATGCATCCCGGGAGGCATTCCTGCTGAAGAGGGACTCTCCCCCAATACCCAGCAGGGCTGCCCCCACCAGCCTGGGCATAACCGGGTCGATCGCCCCCCAGCCAAACCAGGGCATGATAACTTCCGGGAAAAAAATCAGCGGGATGGCAAAAAGCATATCCGCCACAAAATGGATTACAAACCAGGTCTTTAATCCAGTGGGGATGATTGTATTATTATTCGTCATCGATTTCCTGCCTCAGGGTGTAATATGATCTTCTGGCCTGGAACCGGGAACGTCGAGGCCGCTTTCGCTGAAAGGCATCAGCACTTTGACATGCATATCATGGTCCACAGTGATCTGACAGGATAGGCGGAACTTCCCCTGGCTGTCTTTTGTGTTTTCAAGTTTGGTCTTTTCAGCTTCGGTCATTCGCTCCGGTTCTCCATCCAGGAATTCCACCCGGCAGGTGGTGCAGCGGGCATACCCGCCGCAGCGGTGCAGGGGTTCTCCACCGTTATCTTCCAGGGCATTCACCAACCGGGTTCCTATTGGAACCTCATATTCGCCTACGCCTTCGATCTTCAATTTTGGCATCTTTTACTCCCTTCAAGATAAATTCTTCTTAGTATTCATTAGCCTAGCATGACCAGACCTGCCATCCAGGATAATTGGTCTTCAGCCGGCAGCCCATCTTCATGGTTAAGATTTGTTTCCCATCCGCAGCTCTTGATCAGTTGGAACACGTCGATCCCATATCCAGACATGGATGGCCTAGCCAAGTCCGGGTGTCGGCAGGGACCGTTTTCTTCGATCCGCTGGCAGCTGAGATAGTCCTGGCAAAACAATTCTTTGCAGGAACCCCCGGCGAATCCGGAAGATCTGGCATAGCCCATTTTTATTGCTTCCAATTCAACAGTGGCAACCAGTTCATGCAAGACCCTGCCAACATCAAGCCGTTCCCAGGAAAGAAGCATCAAGGCAGGGATCACAAGCTGAATGACAAGTGCCCAGGGGTGGGTCTTAATCAGTTTTCTAAAGAATGCTGGACTTCCCACATGAGGTGGGCAGCTGAATGACAGGCCGTAATTTTCACATCGCGGTTCAATACATTTTCGCGCTAATTGATCTTCCACGACAATTTTGTCACTGGATAGAATATGAGCTTTACTGGCGCCTAATGAGACGGCCAGCTGGATTAATGGATCCAAATCATTGTTCATCAATTCCTATATGAAGTGCAGAGATGAGATCAAAAAGGCTTATTTGATCGTTTCTATCAGGTTGATTCCCCGTTTTTGATATTCTCCCAGCAGATCCTCAAAAAGGTGGGGGATCTTTCCGAGGTATTCAGGAGGGCAGATGCCCCGATCGGGGATCATTCCTTTTAACAGCTGTCGGGCGACGATTGTGCAGGTATAACCTGTAGTCCGGGCCATGGACGTGATTCCCGTTTTTTCGTTAAAATGATCCAATAGATCGTATTGATAGACGACCTGTTTGTTTTTCTCCTTACCCTTAAGGACTACTTGCATCACTGTCAGATCCTTTTCTCCCTCCTTCATAAACCATTGATCAAAAAGCAACCTGGAGGTAAGGGATAAAGGTATCACCTGGCTGCCATCCACTTCTACTGGATCTGAACTGAAAAAACCACTCTCCCGGAAGGTACGCATTAAATTTGCATGTCCCGGGTAGCGAAGGGTTTTTTCTTTCATTGTTGGGAAGCCAAGTGTATGGCGAAGGGTCCTCAGGCCATCTGTATTGAAAGCCTCCAGTGTGCCGGTTTCTGGAAAATCAATTAATTCAATCCCGGAAAGTGCGGGGTAGATCACTTCCTGGCCGTTTTCAACCAACCGGGCAGGACGGGTATATTCCTCAAGCACATCTGCCGGGGAAAAGACGGCTTTATATTCATAAGGCCACTCCCTGATCTCTGGCAGTCCACCTACATAACAATGATAATAGTCAGGTTCATCGAGCTTATCTGAAACATATCCAGCGATGATGTTGCACAGCCCTGGCGCAACCCCGCAGTCGACAACGGCGGTCACGCCTTTTTCTTTAGCCAAATCATCCAGGCCAAAAGGATCTTCAGGGAAAAAGGAAATGTCCACAACATTCTTTCCGGCAGAGATGACTGTTTCCAGGGTCTGATATCCCATGAAACCTGGAACTGCGCAGATTACGAGGTCAATATCTTTGATGAGGGATCGGAGGGTATCTGGATTGGAAAGATCAGACTGTTCTGTTTTCACCCCCGGCAGATTAGCTATTTTCTCCAGGGAATTGGTGTTGATATCAGCGGCGGTCACCTGAAACTCTTTGACCTGGGCCAGATCATATACGATGGCACTGCCAACCAACCCGGCTCCCAAAACGATGATTTTCTTATTCACATATACCTTCCTTGGTGCGAAATTACAAGTGAGGGATTTGATTTATTGGAGGATGTATGCTGAGTTTATGATCCGTCCAACCAGCCATATTATAAGGCTTCCTGAACTTTGGGCAGCTAAATATAATACGATATTGAATTCATCCGATGAGATGTTTTTCCAGGAAAATACCAAGGTGAGAGTAAAAATCCTCCAGGGTAGAGATTCGTTTAAAACTATGACCTTCTTCGGGGTAGAGACGATAAAGATATGACACTTGATTCTTTTCTAGAGCTGAGACGATCTGTTCAGCTTGGTCCTGGGGAACGATCTGGTCTTTGCCCCCCTGGAAGATTGCAATTGGATCCTGAATGTTGTCAGCAAAGAAGATCGGAGAGCGCTGGTGGTAGAGGTCTTCTGCCTCTGAGTAGGGACCGATCAGCCAATCGGAATAATGGCGCTCAAATTTCGGAGGGTTTTGCAGCAGAGAAAGGTGATTGACTATTCCATATAAAACGATTCCCGCCTTAAATACTCCAGGATATTTCACCAGGATCTGATATACAGTCAGTCCACCAGAGCTGCTGCCCATAACGACCATATTCTCCCGATCTACACGACCATGATCAGCCAGGTGAGTTGCTCCGCTCAGACAATCATCAACATCAATAACTCCCCAATTCCCCTCCAGGGCTTGGCGGTACTCCCTGCCGTATCCTGTGCTGCCGCGATAATTGACTTCCAAGACTGCATACCCACGGCTGGTAAAGTACTGTGTCCGGGGCTGGAAATCCACCCATTTTTGTCTGGTTGGGCCGCTGTGAATAATAACTATCAAGGGAGGCTTCCCTTCTCCGCAGTACCGGGGGTTTTGGGGAGAATAGAATAGGCCATGGATTTCCTGTCCTTCCTGACTGATCCAGGAAGTTGGTTCCGGTATTGAAAAGGAATCTCTTGGTATGTGGACCGGTGTGGAGTGGCGGATGATCTCTGTTCTCCCCTTCAGGTTTACTGTGATCAAGCGGGCAGGGAGATCAGCAGCGGATGCGACCAGGGCAAGACGACTGCCATCCGGAGAGATAGAAATATCCTCTAACCAGGTGTAGGTTTCATCGAGTTGGATCATCCTTTCCTGATTCGAGGCCAGATCTAGAGACCAGAGCGTACGAATCCCTTGCTGGTTTCGCAGGAAGTATATCCGGCTGCTGTCAGGGCTGAATTCGAAGGACTGTTGATCCTGCAGCCAGGCGGGCAGTCCATGTTCAGCATTAACACCGGTTAGCTGTTGCTTTTGCCAGGTTTGTAAGTCCAGGAGAAATATTTGCCACCAGCCATCTTGTTCGGAAATATAAGCCAGATATCGGCCGTCAGGTGAGAATTCAGGCTGAAGTACTGAGATTCCGCTGCCGCCGGCTGCAAGTTTTTTTGAAGCTAGGTCAAGTCCAACCCCGTTAAAATTTTCCAGTTCAGCTAACCATAAATAACTTTCATTCCAGGGCATATGGGGATGATCCCAGCTGATCCAGGCGATTCGGTTGTTATCAGGATGCCAGCGGGGGTAGTTGTAAAAATCTGACCCGGAGTTCAGGGGCTGGGCAGGTAATGGGCTAGATAACTCCTTGATATAAATACCATCAAGTTCACCGTCAGAGTGCACGAATAATGCGTATTTTCCATCCGGAGACAATCTGGGTGACGCGGCGCTCACCAGGTTTGATGTCAATTGATCGGATGTGACTCCTTGGGGATTAATTCGATGCAGCTGGTGAGTGGTCTTATCAACAGCGATCAATGTATTTTCAGCGGTTGTATATCCGCCGCCGCCATAGAGCAGCTCCCCTCCAATATTCAAATCGCCGCTTACCGTATGAATTTCGCCAGATCCGGGAGCAGCCATATTGATCTTGGTCAGGGAAGAGGACCGCTCCCGCCAGAACAGGGACCCGTCCTGCCCCCAGACAGGTTCACTGATCTTCAGTAAATTGGCAAATAGATCAGGTGTGATATTTGAGGGCCAGAGGCCGAATGATTTGATCTTTTTCTTTGTCATGGATCTTTAATATCATACTATGAGGAGATCAACTCGATCTGGATGACATCACTCATTCAGATCGAATTGGCGCAAAGCTCATCCGGTGCAGGGGAGAGGGTCCGAACTTTTGGATTGCCTCTCTGTGGGCGGCGGTTCCATATCCTTTATTGGTCCCCAGATCATAGATAGGATATCTTTCCGCCAGGGTGATCATCAAGGTGTCCCGGTGGGTTTTGGCCAGTATTGAAGCGGCCGCAATTGAGAGGGATCGGGCATCTCCCTTCACTAATCTGGTTTGAGGCAGAGGGTTATCGGGTAAGACAATGTAATCAACCAATAAATGTTCGGGCTGATGTTTAAGTTCAGCAAGAGCTCGGCTGACAGCCAGGCGAGTCGCAGGGACTATTCCATATTGATCGATCTCCTGATTGGAAGCAAAACCAACCCCCCAGTCCAGGCTGTTCTCCTCAATTACCTTTTGCTCCCTTTCTCTTGCTTCTCTTGAGAGCTGTTTGGAATCCCGGATAGTGGAAAAAAGATCAGGCAATTCTTCCAATCGGGGCAGAATCACTGCGGCTGCAGTGACAGGACCGGCCAGGCAGCCTCTGCCAGCTTCGTCAATGCCAGCGATATTTAATATTCCCTCTTTCCAGAGGGTGTGTTCAAAACTGAGATCGGGGGCTTCAGGGATTAAGGCAGGGTCAATTCTCCGGGTCATAAATGCCCTGGTTGGAGTTGCGGCGAATGGTCTGGATATCCATCAGGATCTGCAGCGCATCTCGAACAGCATTAACTTTGCTTTCCTGGCGAAAATACCAGGGGATAGGTATCTCCTGGATCTTATATCCCCTCTGGCGAGCTATATACAGCAGTTCAATATCAAAAGACCATCCAGGGAGGGTCTGATGGTTAAATAGGTCTTTTGTCGCCTTTGCTGAAAAACACTTAAAACCGCATTGGGTGTCATTCAATCCCGGCAAAATAAATAGCTGGATGAGCCAGTTCATCAACCTGCCGCCCAAATGGCGAAAATGGGGCTCATGATAGCGGATCGAACCGGGGGCTTCTCTGGATGCAATCGATATATCAATGCCTTCCAGTTGGGGAGGGAGGAAATTATTCAGTTCTTCAATAGGCATGGAAAGGTCGGCGTCGCACATGAAGGCAAATTCACCCTGGGCATGTAACATCCCACAACGAACAGCAGCCCCTTTGCCAGGCTCTTCTTCAAATAAGGGCTGCATATTTGGATAGCGGGAGCAATAATCCTTGATGATCTCTTCCGTTCTGTCCGTGCTGTTATTATTTACAATCAAAACTTCTGATGTATAGGTTTGGGTATCAAGAAATGAGCCTACCTTGTTAAGGGTCCCAGGTAGGCGGGTTTCTTCATTGTAGGCAGGAATGATGATGGAAAGGAACACTAAGATCCGTCTTTTTGTTAAAGTGTGAAAATGATCAGCATGATCAGAGCAATAAGAACAATGATCACACCAAGAACAAGCAAACTAACAACTACCCACTCTCGGCGGGAAAAGTTGATTTTGCGGGTAACTTTACCGATGCTTTCATCCACTTTTGCCAATGTTTCGTCCATTTCTGTTTTCGGTTCCAATAATTCCGGAGCGACCTTTTTCTTCTTGGTCTTATCAGGCAGGCGGGGTTCGGTCAATAATTTCACTACCGATCGGAAATCCATATCGCTGAAAACGGGTTTTGATATGGCCAATTCCCTGGCGAAATTACGGATGCCGTCCGCCTGGATGACGCGAACCCGGGGACGGATAGACTCTACGACCGTTTCTGGCGAAACAAAAATCATTACCCCTCGATCCATAGGGGCGGAAAAATTATGCTGTTTGAGATAACCCTCGACAGTTTTTTGGTACAACCAGGTTTCACGGATGAGGTTGCTCTGTGCCAGGCGGTATTCATCATCTCGGCCCAGCTCTTCCCATCGTTTTCCTTCCGCCCTGAAAAAACCCTGCTGCGATTTTGGATTGATAACCAGC
>Ga0209834_10000078_pt1 | contig 53701 bp, 41 predicted proteins | sample Mar14236cmmetaG_FD_184134 | JGI IMG/M metagenome (GOLD analysis project Ga0209834, IMG submission 184134) | Marine hydrothermal vent microbial communities from Guaymas Basin, Gulf of California to study Microbial Dark Matter (Phase II) - Marker... ... | reverse complement strand
AGGGACCAACCAGAACCAGGAATTCCTTATCTTCAATCTCAAGACTGAAGTTATTGACGGCAATTACTTCGTCAAAGCGCTTATACACTTGGTCGTACGCTACACTGGCCATGACGCAATTTTCCTTATTAAAAGAATTTATAGTGATGGTTTATATACTTTGGTTATTATACATCATCAATTAACAAGCGGGACACGTTATGTAGAGTCATGTCCTAAAGTTTTAAACCAAATTGATATCCTTTGTCCCTTGTGATTTGGTTCTACTCAATATAGAATTGGGTCATGGTCAGTCAGAAAATAACGCCAGTACGCCGTCAATATCTGGAGATAAAAAAACAACATCCGGATGCGATCATCTTTTTCAGGTTGGGTGATTTTTACGAGACCTTTGATGAGGACGCTGTTACGGTCTCCTCGGTGCTGGATATCGTGCTGACTTCCCGCAATGTCGGGAAAGGCACCCGGGTGCCAATGGCCGGAATCCCACACCATGCTGTAGAAAATTACCTCTCGCGCCTGATTGAAAAAGGCTATCATGTAGCCATTTGTGATCAGATCGGGGACGTGCCGGTTGACGGCTTGATGCCTAGAGAGGTCGTTCGTGTGATTTCTCCAGGAACAATCATGGAATCCAGCCTGCTTCCCGGGGATGGCAATAATTATCTGGCCAGCCTGGTGCTGGATGAATTCCGGGCAGGTATCGCTTTTGTGGATATTACAACTGGGGAGTTTTCTGTAACTGAGATCCAGGAGAACGATCCGGAAGATTTGGCCCGGGCGGAGCTGCTGCGCTTGAATCCTTCTGAAATATTGATCCCGGAGAATTTGACCTTAAAGGAAAATGCCCTCCCTGCTCACTTGACCCCTTTTCCTGAGTGGCGATTTGAGGAGGAACGCTGCCTGGGTGTGTTGCAGAACCATTTCCAGGTCAAAACCCTGGATGGTTATGGTGTGAGGGGATTCCCTTACGCCATTCGGGCGGCAGGGGCGATCTTGCAGTATCTGGAGGGAAATCGAACCGACGCCCTCAAATTGCTGACCAGCCTGAATCGCTACAGTCTGGAAGAATTCATGACCCTGGATGCTGCCACACGAAGGAACCTGGAGCTCACAGAGACCATCCGGTCTGGCACCACTGATGGGTCTTTGCTGGGTGTAATTGACCGCACCGTTACACCCATGGGCAAGCGCCTGATCAGGCAGTGGGTTAGCAAACCGCTGCTGGATGTCAGCAGTATTCGTAAGCGCCATCAGGGAGTAAACAATTTTTTCGAAAACGGTTTGCTGCGAGCTGAGGTCAGGGAAAAGCTAAAACATCTGGGGGACCTTGAACGCCTGGGCAATCGGGTGGTAGGGGGAACGGCTCATCCCAGGGATCTGGTGGGGATCAGAGATACTCTTTCCCAGCTCCCTGAATTACGAAATCTGTTTCCTGCTGATTTTGAGAAGGGGGATTACCTGGGAGAGTTGTTCGATGGTTTCTCCCTCTGTGCTGAGGCTTTGGATTTGATCACTTGCTCTATAGTTGACGACCCTCCTGCCGTCCTGGGAAAGATTGGGATCATCAGGGAAGGATATTCAGAAACGTTGGACCAGGTGCTGTTCTCTACCAGGCATGCCCGGGAGTGGATCGCGAACCTTGAATCTGTAGAAAGAAAAAACACCGGTATTGAGACCCTAAAGGTGAGTCACAACAAGGTGTTTGGCTATTATATTGAAGTCACGAAAGCCAAGACAGGTTTGGTGCCCGAGCATTACATCCGCAAACAAACCTTGGTAAACGCAGAACGATATGTCACCCCGGAACTCAAGGAATATGAGATCCAGGTTTTTAACGCCGAGGATAAGATCAAGGAAATCGAGCGCAGCCTCTTTTTCGAAGTATGCGAACGCCTTTCCCTGCAAATGGATCACCTGCTGAATACTGCCCGGGTGCTGGCACACCTGGATGTGCTGTCCAGCCTGGCGGATGTGGCTGCTTCTCAGGGATATGTCTGTCCTGAGGTCGTGGAAGAGGATATGCTGGAGATTCGCGCTGGAAGGCATCCGGTTGTGGAACAGACTCTTGAGGGAAGTCGTTTCGTGCCCAATGATACAGTCTTCGAAAGCGGCGAAAGGATCCGCATCTTGACCGGCCCAAATATGTCTGGGAAATCGACATTTTTAAGGCAGGTCGCACTGATCGTTCTCTTGGCCCAGATGGGCAGTTTTGTGCCGGCGGAGTCCGCAAAAATTGGATTGATTGACCGTATCTTTACTAGGATCGGAGCGCAGGATGAGATCCATGCCGGGCAGTCCACCTTTATGGTGGAAATGGTGGAAACAGCTAATATTCTCAACCATGCTTCGCCAAGGAGCTTGCTGATTCTGGATGAGATCGGCAGGGGAACCAGTACTTATGATGGGGTTTCCATCGCCTGGGCGGTGATTGAGTACCTCCACAATCATCCCGATAAAAGGGCTAAAACCCTATTTGCCACCCATTATCACGAGTTGACAGAACTGCCAGATCTCCTGCCAGGTATCAGGAATTATAAAGTTGCTGTGAGCGAAAGCGCCGGCAAGGTTGTTTTCCTGTATAAGATCATCGCTGGCGGAGCAGATAAATCCTACGGGATCCATGTTGCCCAGATAGCAGGCATGCCTCCTACGGTGACCCTTCGGGCGGAAGAAATCCTTCAAAAATTGGAAAAAACTTCCGGCAAAGCCGTTTCTCTAGATCTGGAAAGACCCCAGCAAATGGCGCTTTTTCCGAAAACGAACCCGCTATTGAAGGATTTGGCTGAACTGGATATGAATCAGCTTAGTCCTTTGGAGGCCCTTAATCTCCTTTTCAATTGGAAAAAGCAATATCTGGCAGATAATGATAGAGATGAAGAGGACGAGGAATAGGATATAAGAACCGAACTGCAAAGGGGCTGTCTGAAAAGTCCAACTTTTCCGATCAGCCCCTTGCTTGATTTCTTCGGGTGTAGCTGCTTCGCTGAATCCTCAGCTGTGTTTTTTGACCACCGCGACGACTTCTGGCAGGTCGATCCCCAGTTCTTTGAGTTTTTCGAGGGTGGGTATGCCATTCTCATTCCAGCCCCTGCGCTTGTAAACAACTTCCAACAGAGTTTCATACTGGTCTTCCCGGTATCGGCGTGTTTTAGCGAGTTTCTCCTCGGTTGATAGGCCCTCCGGGTCGATGCCAACCAGTTCCCTTAACTGATTGTCGTAGCGCTCCTTCCGGGATTCGTACTCATCGACCGTCACCGGTCCCATAGCCCGATAGGGGGGATAGTCATGTTCCCGGGTGCCAAACCCAACCCGCAGGTTAAATACGCGCTGGAAATTATATACACGTTCAGATTGGGTGATGAGGTCTCCGGGTGTGACCGGATTCCCCGTCACGCCTTCATAGACCCAGGTGTAATTCTCGACATGTTCCGGGATCCTTTCGGGGCGGTCTTGTTCTTTGTTATCGATCGGTTTGATGTCGTTCCAGGGCAGTTTGCAGAGGCCGTGCAAACTGAACCAGGTCCGCCACATAGGGAAGTAATGCAGCGCTTCGGCCTTGTCTTCGAAGCTGGGGAGTTGTTTTTCCACCTGATCCATAAAGATTAGCCAGGCCTCGTCATGCTGGGCTCCCTTAAGGGCCATGCCGTAGCCACCTTGCTGGGCGATGGATTCCTTGGTTATATATTCAGAAATCTCCAATCCTTTGACTTCCATACCAATATCGTGGAGGAAAGCGGGGTCTCCCCCGAAATTTTCAGCGAAATAGGATTTCATGTACCGAATGCCCTGACCGACAATCACGCCAAAACCCTCGCCCCTGGCCATCTGGTGGAGCAGTTCCAGGGCGCTTTCCGCATTGCCCCAGGTGAGATTGAGTCCGCCGGTCCTCTCTTTGGTCAGGATGCCTTCCTGATAACATTCCATGCAGAAGGCGACTGAATTGGCAAAAGAGATGGTGTCCACTCCATACGTATCGCAGTAAAAATTCATCTCGATGATCGCTTCAGGATCGAAAACTCCTATATTGGAGCCCATCCCAGCAGCATTTTCATATTCAGGACCATCGACGAGGACCTTTTCTCCCTGATGGGGGCCGGTTTTAAGGAGGAATCCATCTACGGCATGGGAGCAGGCCAGAGTGCAGCCCAGCCAGCAGCTGTCCATCCTTTTATCCTGTGTAAATGCCCGCTGCCAGGTGGTGGAATCAATTTCTACGTGTTCGGGGTGTTTGCCGTAGCGGAAGTTATGGACCGGAAGCAGATCAAAATGATCCATGATTTCCACCAGGTGGGCAGTCCCGATCTCGCGCATGTTGTTCTGCTGGGCGTCATAGTTGGTGATCTCGTTATTGATACGCTTCCCTGCCTTTCGGATCAGTTCGGGTTTGGCGGGATTATTGCTGGACCCGCTTATTCCGCTGCAGCGGACCACGATTCCTTTGAGGCGTTTATCACGGAATACTCGGCCGGATCCTCCCCTGGCCGCCTGCTTGACCCTGACCTCCTGGCGTTTGGGATCGAAGAAACTGATGTTTAATCCCGCGTAGCGGATATGATTAGCAGCCTCGCCGGAAGTTACAACTGAGACGTTCTTCTGATCTCGCTCGTCCTTGGCGTACATTCTGGTCAGTAAACCAGCCAGTGGATACGTATTGAGAGCTTCTTCCGGGGCGTGTTCAAGGCGAATCTCCTGGTTATCGCCATCGATAACTATGATGGTTTCCTGGTCAGCTTTTCCGGTGATCGATAAGGCATCAAATCCTGAAAATTTCAGGTAAGGAGCAAAAAATCCTCCTCCATTACTGTCGATAACGGAATGTGTCAGCGGCGAAAGTGTCACCACTGTGCTTTTCCCCATGCCCGGATAAGCCGTTGTACCGCAAAGCGGTCCATTGGCGATGACCAGGGCATTCTCCGGGTCATCCCATTTGCTCCCGTCCTTGATCGCATTCCAGAGCAGCCATAACGCAAAACCACGTCCCCCAGTGAAGATGTCTTTCATCTCCTGGGTGACAGGCTTTTCAGAAATTGTCTTGGCAGAGAGGTCAATGTGCAAGGTCCGGTTGGCATAACCCCGGTCAACAGGCTTTTCCTTGAAGTTGTAAGTAGCCACAACCTTGTGGCTGGCGAGGTATTTTTTTATGTTTTCCATTCCTGTTATCCTCCCCGGATGGTGAGTTGTTTCTTCAGATTGGGACCAGGAATATTATACACCGAAATCTCTGGGGATACTGGTCTGGGGAGATCTGGAGGTTGAAAAAAATAACCCCAAGGAGGTAATATTTTTCCTGTTCTAACAATTTTGAGTCAAGTTGATCCAATTATTTTTTGAGAGATAAAAAGTCCCTATTGCGTATATCTATGTTTTCGTATAAAATCTAGTCAATGGCTGGAAGGGGATTTTCCGGGCCCTTTTTGCTGGTTGAAACTATGGTATGTCAAAGAAGCTGATCAAATTTTCGCTCATCATATTGCTGGCGGGGTTAATCTCAGCATGCTCTGGATTAGAGAGGAGCAGTGCTGGATACTATCTTGTTGACCCTCGTTTTAGCGACCTGTATGAACACCTGCAAGGTGAAGAGATCTTGGGTCCACCCATCTCCAGTAAAAAATATCTATCCGGTACTAACCAGGAAAAGCAGTATTTTGAGGGGGTGGTGATGGTTTTTGACCCCGACCACTCCCCGCGCTACCATCTTGACCCTGTAGGCATTGATGCTGGTTTTTCTGATCTGCCCAACAATTACCCTGAAAACCCGGGTGTACGATACCTGAATGGTTTTATCCTTCCTGCAGATTTTGCACAATTCTATGATCAGATGGGGGGAGAACGCTGGGTTGGACTGCCGTTAACGCGCGCTCGAATAAACCCTGATAAGAACAGAATAGAGCAGTATTTTGAGAACATGGGCTTTTTCCGGTTTGAGGATGATCCTCCTGGAGTGGTCCACCTCATGCCTTATGGTCTTTGGAAATGCGCCGGTGAGTGTTCTCAATACCCCGGTGTTCAAAATGCGGCCATCAGCTCCTCTGCCCTGGAGGAAGTGGAATCACCGTTCGGCGAGGCTATTGCGAGACTAGGGACCCAATTCACAGGGAAAAAATTATCTAATGCCTACTTGGCAGAAGATGGAAACATCGAGCAAATCTTCCAGAATGTAGTCCTGTACCAGGACCACGCTACTCCTTTAGGGGTTTCTCTGCGACCGGTATCTTCCCTCTTGGGACAAAAAGGGGAAGGTTATCAGACAAAAAGTGATCAGGCTGAAGGGTATTTCCGGGAGCTGGATGAAGGTGCAGGCTATTATATTCCAACCTATTTTATGGAGTTTATTGACCGCTATTTTGGTTTCGAGATTTCAGGTGAACCTCTATCCACGCTGGAGGAAATCCGGGAAGGTGTCTGGCAGCAGTGTTATGAAAACTACTGCTTGCTTTATGATGCCAAGGCTGCCAGCGGTCAACAGGTCCGGATAGTACCCCAGGGACAGAGGTACAAAGATTCATTTTACAAAAACGTCCAGGCTCCCTCTCAAGAACCTGCAGTATCACGACAGATCCAGCTGGATATCTGGGAGCAGATGCCGCAAATCACATCACAGGAAAAGCAGCAAATTGGAGCTTGCATCCATGAGGCAGGCCAGCCGCTTGTGAATGCCCAGGCAGTAGCTATGGTGTACACTCAGGAAAATGGGACCAGCACTTATTCCTTTGATCTGACAGATTCTGGCGGCTGCTCGTTCCTAACACTGGACCCCATCCAGGCGCCTAATGGGACCACAGTTGATTATCAGGTATGCTTCCAGGGCTTGGGTGCTGAAGACTACTGTAAGAAAGACAGTTTCTTAATTTGGGGAAATACTGCAAAGGAGTTGACCTCCACCCCGGTTGTTGCCCAGTCTGAAGGTGGACAAGCGGAACAAGAGCTGATAATCGATGTCTGGGAGTTGTCTCCGCAGCTGTCTTCGCTAGAAAGCCAGGAAGTTGGGGCCTGTGTCCATATCGATGGCCTGGCCCTGGAGAATCTGGAAACCCAATTGCTCCTGGAGACCCCAACGCGGGGAGTGATATCCTATCAGGGGGGCTCAACCGATGCGGGGGGGTGTGCTTTCTTTAAATTAGATCCTGTAGATGCAAATAACGGGGAGACGATTCCGTACCAGGTTTGTTTTGTGAACAAATATGGGGAGAAGAACTGCAAACAGGATAGTTTTTTGATCTGGGGCAACCCCTGATCAAAAAAGAAAACGCCGTTCAACCTCGGAATCCATCAGGATTCCGTTTTTCTTTTAATGAAGTTCACTAAAGAGTTGAACCTGGTCTATCCGGGGGCCAAGACTATAGAGCTGAAAATCAAATGGATAGGATTTGCCTTGTTCTAAACCCTCTGTACTGATCCACTTTCTTACAGCAACCGGCTTTCCTTCGTTGAAACCGACTCCTGCAATCCAGACCTGGTCTCCCTGTAGATCCCTTTCCAGGATTGTAAAGATCCCGCTAACATGAACAATTGTGTTTTCTCGGGAGTACTCCAGGGAATGATCTAGGATCGCAACAAGAGGATCGGTCCGATCCGATGGGAAAGCAGTCAGCAGTGTCGTGTTGATCTGGTTTTGACTGGCCTGTGTGTCAGGAATCAATAACCCAACAGGTATTGTCTGGCCTGGATAAAGTATATCCAGGGGAGGGAAAGCAATTTGGCTCTTTACCAGGACATGATCCTCATTGTAGATGTTAAAGGCAAGGGATATGTTTTCCAGGGAGATATTTTGGTTGTTTTCAATCAGCGCATAACACCACAACCCGCCATCTGCTGTCGGATAGCAGACCGGATTCTCCCGAAGAAGAGGGTAGGGCGTTGGCGTAGGAGAGATATCTGCTTCCTCTTCTGCCAGGGGGATGATCACCTCAGTGCCGACAGTAAGCAGGCTGGTATCCAGGTCAGGGTTTGCAGATACTATCCTGTCGAGCAAGACATTGTATTTAATTGCGATGCCGTATAACGTTTCACCAGCCTGGACGATATGTTTAAAGGGCGTTGGCGTGGGAATTAACGGCTCTGCTGTAAGAAGCGGTATGGTTGGGGTCAGCGGGATTGGTGTCTTGGTTGTAGATTGATATGGATTCGAAGGTGGAGCAATTGTAAGCGTTGAGAGCGGGCTGGACACCGATTGGAAATCGCATCCTGCGGTGATTACAACCAATCCTGCCAAAAAAAAGGCTCTTCTTTTCATGTGGAGCATTATACACTCTCTTGTACCCTGGGACGGCCTATGCTAAACTCTTTTTATGCCGTCAACAAGGGATAGGAACTGACATGGCAGAAGATAAGCGTTATACACTGGCTAAGTTCGCCTTGGAACAGGGGGACCGATTCCAGGCCCGAGATCATTTGGCCAGTCTCCTCAAGGAGGACCAGGACAATATTGAATACTGGCTCTTGATGAGCACCGTTGTGGAATCCCAAAAAGAACGCATTTATTGCTTGAAGAAAGTACTTGCGCTGGATCCCAGAAACCGGGATGCTAACCTGGGCATGATCCTTTTCGGCGGCCAGGAAGCTGGCAAAGTCCGTTCGGCGGTGTTAAAAAAGAGAAATTGGATTAAAGATGTCCCCGACATCCGCAAAAAGGAACCCAAGAAAAAGGAACCGAAAAAAAAGGGCTACGACTACAAGCAGCTGGCACCTCTGGCGGTGGGATCCGTATTGATTTTATTGGTATTGGTCCTGACAGGCGTATTTCCAGGCACAAGATCTGTTTTTTCCCCAAAATTGACCATCACGCCCATGACCTGGACCCCGTCCGTTGCGCCCGGGATGGGCAGCGATGTTACTGGAACCCCTGTACCTGATTCCGTGGACCCAATTGGCAGGATTCTGGATCAACCTTACACGTCTACTCCTGCTTATGTGCTAACGCCACACCCTGGTTATGGTATCTATAACACCGCCCTGGACGCTTACAAACGGGGTGATTTTAACACCATGCTGACCTATCTGAATCAGACTGTGAAACAGCTGAAGACCGCGGATATTGTTTTCCTGGTTGGGGAAGCTTACCTGAATCTAGGGCGTTATCATGAAGCTCTGGAGCAGTATGAAAGGGCGTTATTTGTTGATCCCTCCTTTGCCCCTGCCTATTTGGGAAGGGCTCTCGCCTCCCGGGTCATAGATGAAAGTTATGATGTGAAGGCAGATCTGGATCAGGCCTTGCTGCTCGACCCGAGGTTTGGGCAAGTTTACCTGGAGAGGGCAAAATATTTTCTTGAGGAAGGCTCTTATCAGCTGGCTTATGAAGACGCCGATCAGGCAGCCACTTTCCTGCCTCATTCTCCCCTGGCCCATTATTACAGAGCGGAAGCCCTGCTGGGTCTAAAGGATTACAAGGAGGCTGAAAAATCAATTTTGACTGCCCTGGCGCTAGACGTGAACCATGTGCCTGCATATCTGGCAGCAGGCAGGATACGCCTGGAAACAGGAAATCCAGAAGCGGCTCTAGAGTTATTGACCCGCTATGGATCCCATGCATCCAATAAACCCTGGGAATTCTATTACTCTCTCGGCAAAGCGTATTTCCTCAGCGGCAAGGACCTTAACAGGGGGTTAGAATTGGTAGATGAAGCCATAGCAATGGGCGGAAGGAGCACAAACCTTTACTTCGTACGGGCGCTGATCGAGAGAGAGTTAGGAGATCTGGATAATGCGATTAACGATATGGCGATAGCCAGATCCCTCGATCGCCTAGATTTTGAAGCCCATTTGATGCTGGGGAGATTCCTGTTCGAAAAAGGAAATTTCTTCGCAAGTCTGGTGTACCTGAACATATCTGAGCGATTAGCCTATACAGACACGGAACTTGCTCAAGTGTATTATTGGCGAGCCCAGGTCCTGGAAAGTTATGATCGTTATGATGAATCCATCATGAACTGGGAAGCGCTGCTCAGCTTGCCCCTGGATAACGTGCCCGATGAATGGGAGGTCGTTGCTGCTGAAAAGCTGCTGCCAACCGCCACGCCCACACCAACCAACACATCAACCCCAACGCTTACCCCCACATCCACTCCGTCACCAACAGGCACTCCCACCTAATGGGGGATTGACTGTTATTCTATAAACGGCAGATCACTTAGGAGGGAATGCTATAAAACTGCTCTTGATATCCGGAGAGCGGTGCTGTGAACTGGTTGAGGTTAACTATTTATTAGAAATTTGAGTGAAAATCCCCTATCCCTTGCTATTCCTTAGTCGAAGTACTATAATGCTCGATGGTTATAGAATCATCCGTTGGGATGTTCTTGAGGTTTATTATGCCGATCTATACTTACCGGTGTGAAAACTGTGGCGTGCAGTTTGACCGGAAACAAAAATTTGAAGATGAACCAATCAAGATCTGTCCTGAATGCCAGACAGAGACTTTAAGGAAAGTGTATCTGCCTGTAGGGATTGTGTTCAAGGGCTCAGGATTTTACGCTACCGATAATCGTTCACCTTCCGGGATGGAGGAATCCAGGCTCTCCGAGGACCACAGCGAACCTAAAACAGAAACCAGTGCTGAGGTGAAAGAAATCAAGGAGAAAAAGACTGAGAAGAAAACCAAGAAGGAAACCAAGAGGGAATAGGATACGAACTGCACCGATCGCGGATTTCCCGCCATTCCGATCCTGGATGGGGGGATTTTTTTTATAGGGTACTAAAAGGATGATATTCAGATGATTATCAGGGGGACAGGCATGAATATCAAGAAAAATATGATCAATCCCAGGTGTGCCAGCGCTTTTCGTCCTCGGTCCAGCTCCGTGATATCATCCAGCGGTTCCGCATATTGTCCCCCCAGCAGCAGGATCATGAAAGCCCACAACCACCACCCTGACCACAAAAAACCCAGCACAAAGAGAACGACGACGATCAAAGGTCGGATCCATTTCAGCCGGTTTCCATACAAACTGTAGACAAGGTGTCCTCCATCAAGCTGGCCGGCAGGGAGCAGGTTCAAAGATGTGACCAGCAAACCTGCCCACCCTGCCCAGGCTACCGGGTGAATGGTAACGTCCAATCCGCCCAGGGGAAGGGGATAGCCGGTGAAAAAATAGCGGATCCAGTAGACAAGAGGTGAAAGGTTTTGATAGGTGGTCGGCTGAGGGAGCCAGGCCCCATGGATGAGATATTTAAGGATCAGGTAGAGGATTGAATTCCCTTCAAACCCAAAATCAGCGGGAAAGACTTCTGGAAGGGGATTAACCGAAGAAAGAGTTAATCCGACAATTAATACGGGTATGGTAACCACCAGGCCTGCCAGCGGACCTGCCAGACCGATATCCAGGAGGACTTTTTTATTCTTGGGAGGTTCCAACAGGCGGATGAATGCCCCCATTGTGCCAAAGGGACTTAGCGGAAAGGGGATAAAAAATGGCAGCGTGACCCGGGTTTTGTGGAAGCGGGCGGCAAAATAATGGCCAAACTCATGGGCTGTAAGAATGGCCAGCATGCTCAGGGCGAAAGCGAGAGCGAGGTCCAGCTTGTCTTTCACATGCATCCAAATCTCAGCCGGATTAAGGGTGTTTGGACCTTCATACGCAGTCCGGATCCCCGCAAACAGAACACTGATAAAAGTGACTAGGAAAAGAATGTAGTTAATGCGCCGGGAAGGCTCTTCAGGTTTAGGAAGAGTTTCTTTGATGTAAATCAGGTGGTTCCCATTTTCTGCGCGGAATAAGGGATTAAGCCGAAGCGGGCGCAGCTGTTTGAGTAATATCTCGTAGGCTTCCTCTGAGGACAGTTTCAATTGTCCCGAAAAGCGCAGCATGAAATCCGCCTTTGTGTCACCTAGTGTATAGCCCTCAATGTCCAGTATTTGACTCACCAGCTGGACCACTGAATCTGTTCTACCCTGGCTGCTGCTATCTGTTGTGCTTGGAACTGTCATAGGAGAATTTGCTTCTGCTTAACTTAAGGAGATAGCGGGAGTGAATGGGAGTCGAACCCACCGCGGCTCGCATAACGACCCGCCACCGATTTTGAAGACCGGGGAGCCCACCGGGACTCAACCACCCCCATGAACACAGGGCATTATATCTTTTTGACGGAAGCCTGTAAAGTTCAAGCTGGGGAATTGGCACCTGAATGGTTTTCCATCGCTGGCTTCATCTTATAGATCTATCCCCTTATGTTATACTTCTCGCATGGAAAAGATATCCTTGGATTTATCCCTGATTATTCCCGCTTATAACGAAGAAAAAATCATTGCCGAGGTCATTAAGGAGATCAATTCAATTCTCGCTAGTCAAGATCTCAGTTACGAGATACTGGTGGTGGATGATGGATCTGATGACCGGACAGCGGAGGAGGCTGCCAGTGCAGGCGCCCGGGTGATCAGCCATCCGGATAATATCGGTAATGGCGCGAGTATAAAAACCGGAATTCGCAACGCTCGGGGGAAATTGTTGCTGATGATGGACGCTGACGGACAGCACCCTCCGGAGATGATCCCCGTCATGCTGGAAGAAATTGGCAAGTATGATATGGTTGTTGGTGCCAGGAAAAAGGGCTCGGATACGGATTTTCACCGAGACCTTGGGAATTTAGTATATAATGCCCTGGCTTCCTATGTTACCGGCCGCAAAATAGAGGATCTGACCTCAGGTTTCCGGATGATCAGGAGTGAGATCGCCCGCAAATTTATTTATCTGCTTCCTAACACATTTTCCTATCCCTCGACCATCACGCTCGCTGTTTTGCGCTCTGGCGGAAGTTTGCGGTATGTGCCTATCGAGAGCAAGAGGAGGGTTGGAAAGAGCAAGATTAAAATCATCCAGGATGGAATGCGATTTTTGACAATCATTTTAAGAGTTACCGCTTATTATTCTCCCCTCAAGATCTTTATCCCAGTGAGTATCTTGATGTTCCTGACAGGATTCGGGTATGGTTTGATAAAAGTCCTGTTTCTGAACACCAGGTATGGTCCTACCTCTGCCATGTTAATGACGGTCTCTGTGGTGATATTTTTGGTGGGTTTAGTATCTGAACAGATTGCCCAATTGATGTATATCTGGAGCGAAAATCGGTTGGGAAATGAAACCAACCAGGAATAATCTTTTTCCCCATTTCGCGGGAGTCTCATTTGACTGGATGATAAGTAAAATATTAAATCAATCGGCTAATAGAATACTACATGGAATATTCTCACTGGGAGAATAGATGAATAAGGCCAAGACGTACATCGCAGTAGTTTTTTCCTTGTTAGTACTCGGTTATGTTTTCCTGACCATGGATTGGAAACAGGTCTGGGTGACAATCCGCACGATAAGAATTTATTGGTTGCTGGCTGCCCTGACCTTCCATCTCTTCACCTATGTGGTCCGAACCCTTCGATTCAGGTTCCTATTAGAAAGCAACCCTGGATTATTTTCTATTTTAGGAGCGACCAATTTATATGGGATGTATTTGTATCTGATGCCGGCAAAAACAGGCGAGGCGGCTTTGCCGATCTTGTATAAGAATCATTTACAGATCCCCCTGACACAAAGTACAGCAGCTTTGCTGGCAGCTAGATTTCTTGATCTTGTGATGATGGCGCTGTTGCTTCCGGTTCTCTTGGCTTTACAGTGGTCCCGACTGTTGCTATACCTGAGGTTGGTTATTGTTTTAATAACCTTGACAGTGATTATCTTTTGGGTAATTTTGGTTTACCTTCTAAAAAATCAAGAATCACTGGATCCTCTAATTAGGTGGTCTGAAAGCGCACGTTTCTCGTTTCTCAACCGGTTGGGGGAAATCATCATAAGGGTTTTCCATGAGCTGGGTAGAATTTATGACGGGAAAAAACTCTGGCCTGCGTTGTTGATTTCTGCTGGGATCTGGCTTTTAGTACAAAATACTCTATTTTGTATTATATCCAGTCTTGGTTTTCATGTTACATTAGTGCAAGTTATTGTTGTGACTTTAGTTATGATCCCCTTTACTTTTGTGCCCTTGCAGGGATTTGCCAATTTGGGCACCTATGAGATCAGTATTGTTCTGGCTTTTGCTTTGTATGGTGTCCCCTCGGAGGACTCTCTTAATATCGCGATTGGATCTCATATCATTTATATCGGGTTCAGCTTTGTGCTGGGATTGCTTGGTTTGATAATTTTGCAGTTATCCAAGCTTGTTCAAAAGGCACCCGATTAAAGACAAGCAGTGAGTATTTAATTTGAGTAATTTGGTTACATATTGTCTATTAACCAAGGAACCTGATATATTAATGAGCGACATGGAAATATCTTGCGTGGTTTGATGTGAAAAGAAATCTATTGCCATCCGTGTACAAGGAAGGTGAACTGGGGAGGAATAGCCCATCAAATCGGTTGATTCTTTCGATAATTAGAAAATGTTACAAATGAACAGATTTATCAGGTGAGGTTGTATATGCCAATTATTCCAAAATTGAGATTAGACAAAAAGATTTTATCTAAACTGTTTTCTCTAGATGATCCTGATACCTATGAAATGGCGCTGGCCTCTTACCTGCATTGGAATCCCTTTGTCCGGTACATAGTCGCCTGGAGGATGCAAATTGCTCTCCGTTTTCTTGGTCGCTATGAGGAGAAAAAAGTTCTCGATTATGGTTGTGGACTGGGAATCCTCTTCCTCCAACTTACTGCAAGGGAAGGACTGCTTTATGGTACGGACCTCAATATTAAACCTGCGTCTGAATTACTAGCAGCCCATGGACGCTCGGATATAAGTTTGTTCCCGGTTGCTGAGCTAGAACAGATAATTGATGATCACATCTTCGACGTCATCATATCCCTTGAGGTACTTGAGCATGTGGATGATTTGCCGCAAACGGTCCTCCTCATGAAGAACAAACTTAAGGAAGAAGGGCGGTTGATCATATCCGGCCCAACAGAGAACAGGTTTTACGGCATGCTGAGAAATATCGCTGGTTTTACTGGGGAATACCACCATAGGGATATTTATCAGATAGTTGATGAGATCGAAAATTTAGGTTTTAGGATAACTAAAAAACGAATAATTCCCCTACCCAAACCTTTTGATGTATTTGCTATCTATGAATTTGTTCGAGTGGACACCAATTCGAGACAATTAGATCGTTAGAATAAACATATATCTCAACTGTTTGGGAATACTTCACTGGATTCAAATCCTAATAATGTCCTGTAATTTCCGGTTAAAGATATTAAGCTGTCCATGTCATTTCTTTCAGGTCCAGGATTATGGTTATGGCAAGGTCGAAATCCATTTCCCCGTATATGAGGTCTTATTAATGCTGCTGGGCTATTTGGAGAAGAGGGGATAAACCAAATTATATTACTCCGCCCCCCACAATAATTATCGGGAGTTGACGATAAATGGGTCAATATCAAGGGGATTGATGATGGTTTCTTATTTTCTTGATTCAGTTGAAATTTTCTGATAGCCGTTTTCAGCTGATTTCAATTTATTAGAAAGAAAATTTTGAGGTGCAAACTCTTATTTAGCTTCAGATAGGTTAGTAGGGGTATCAGATTATCTGAATCGTCTGGATCATCTGCCACTAGATGTATCTCCACGTGAAGATTTTATTGGAAGGGGATGGAGGATACTTTCGTATTGCAGCACAAATTGACAATTGGTCCCTCTCCTGCTAAAATCAGGCCAGCAGCTTAACAACAGAATACTGAAGGGTGAACAGCGACTGAGCCTCATGATGTGAGGTGACGAGGTGGAGGTCTTCCCCGCGAGGGGAATGCTAATCCGCGCTACAGCGCGGAGAAAATCGAATGATCAGCGGATGCCTCTGCAGCCCCGCCATGGGCTGCCTTATCCTTCCCGTAAAGAAACAGCATAAAACCATCTGGCGACAGGTGCGACAAAACGGTTTCATTGGCGCAGAAAAGAATCGGTGGATTCTATTTCTGGATTAAAGGGAAGGGTTTGCAGAATAACGTTAGCTATTAGGCACGCCCAGGCGTGCTTTTTTTTTAAATGGCAACCCGCTCCTGATTTCAGGAAGGATCCTGACCGGTTTTCAGGTTATTTTGGAGGAAAAATGGATGACAAAAAGTTGATCTCCCGCATTAAAGAGGATGATGTCAAGTTTATCTCCCTGCAGTTCACTGATGTCACTGGTTCAGTGAAAAGCGTGGATATCACGCCAGAACGTTTGCCGTCTGCTCTGGAAGATGGCGTCTGGTTCGATGGCTCCTCTGTGGAAGGATTCGCGCGTGTCCAGGAAAGCGATATGCGCTTGGTCCTTGATCCGGAGACTTATGCTGTGCTTCCCTGGAGTCCCCAGGAACTACGTCGGGCAAGGATTTTCTGTGATATCTATAAACCAGATGGCGAGCCGTTTGATGGAGATCCGCGGGGAGTCCTGAAACGCCTGTTGGAAGGTCTGGAGGAAAAGGGGTGGGTTTTCAATATCGGACCTGAACCCGAATTTTTCCTCTTCCTCCGGAATGGAGAGGAAGCTATTCATCCCGTACCCTATGACGTAGGCGGTTATTTTGACTTTTCAGCCCGCGACCAGGCTACACTGGTGCGCAATGAGCTGATGTATGCCCTGAACGAAATGGGGCTGGAAGTGGAAATGGGTCACCATGAGGTTGCCCGCGGTCAACATGAGATTGATTTCCATTATGGGGAAGCCTTGCGAACCGCCGATAATGTGGTCACCATGAAATACACGGTCAAGGCGATTGCTGCCAAATATGACCTGATTGCCTCCTTTATGCCCAAACCCATTTTTGGCGTGAATGGCTCCGGCATGCACACTCACCAGTCGATTTTCAGTACCGAAGGGGATAATCTATTTTTTGACGGGGATGATGAACATCATCTCTCAGAACTGGCGTACCATTTCCTGGCCGGACAGCTAAAACATGCTCGGGGCATGTCTGCTGTTCTTGCTCCTACGGCTAATTCCTATAAAAGATTGGTTCCAGGGTATGAGGCCCCGGTGTATATTGGCTGGGCTCAGATCAACCGATCCGCTCTGATCCGGTTGCCGCGGTATACAACCGGCAGGAACAAATCTGTCCGCCTGGAGCTACGTTGTCCAGATCCATCCGCTAACCCTTATTTGGCATTTGCAGTCATGCTGGCTGCTGGAATGAATGGTATCAAGGAGAAATTGGACTGTCCTGCACCTCTTAATAATCTCAATATTTGGGATTTAAGCCAAGAGGAAAGGGAACATAGAGGTATTGAAGCTTTGCCAGGATCCCTGGCTGAAGCCATGTACGAGTTTGACAAGAATGAAGTCATCAGAGAAGCCTTGGGTCCGGTGATTTGCGATGTTTTCACGCGAGCCAAGTGGTCAGAAGTAGAGGAATACCGCACCAGGGTGACGGATTGGGAGATCAGCCGATATCTAGAATTGGCTTAAGAGTGCTCAGATAATTCGTTTGTTTTCAAGGTGGACAGGGAGTTGAAATATGTCAGTAGAGACTCACACCATTTCGCTGGAAACTGAGGGGAATGGAGATGTTCTGGATATAACCGAGCGAGTCCAGGATTGTGTTAAGAGCAGCAAGCTATCCCATGGGATAGCCACTATTTTCACCCCTTCTGCAACCAGTGCGATCACTACTCTGGAATATGAGCCCGGTTGTGTCCGGGATTTGCAGCGTGTTTTTGATGAGATCATCCCGCCGGATCGTGAGTATGCCCACAATCAACGCTGGGGGGATGGAAATGGTCACAGTCATGCCCGGGCTGCACTGCTAAAATCATCTCTCACAATCCCTATTGTAGATCGCAATTTAATCCTGGGCACCTGGCAGTCACTAATCCTGGTCGATTTTGACAATCGGCCCAGGAGTAGAAAGCTGGTCGTCCAGCTGCTAGGAGATTAATAAAATAACCTGGAGTGCTCAACTCCAGGTTATTTAGGATTAATAGTTGTATTTTTATTCAGCTGGTTTATCTTCTATTTCCGCTCGGAAGGAGAGTCCACCATCTCGAAAAGCCAGCCAGATAGCCCCGAGTCCAACCAGGGTGGTCACTAATCCGACGATCAGACCGAATCCCAGGGGGATTGCCCGCAGGAGGGTGTAGAGCAGCAGGCCGAGCACTAAAGGCCAGAATGGACCGCTATCATATTTTGGAGCAAGCCATTTCAGTAAAAGATTGCCTACCAGGTAGGAGACGATAATTTTACTGCCGTATGAAACCAGCAGACCAAATCCTGCCAGGATCAAACCTAAGCTTGAGAAACCGATCATCAGGATCACCTTAGCCAATTCACCCAGGGTGACTACACCGAAGAAGATCGCCCCTGCGATGATCAAGCCGAATACCAGAATCGCCCCCAGGTAAACAACCAGAATCGCTACCAAACCCCAACCAAGGGAAGGCAAGGGTTCCTGTTCCGCTCGATGGGAAACTTTCTTCAGCAGGCCAGGAAGCTGCCAGACGACCAACCCGCCCAGGAGAAGCAAGGTAAAGAAAGTTCTGACTTGCTTAATCATCCAGGCAGCGACCAGGCTGGATCCAACCCTGCTGGCCTTTTTGGGATCTGGTTCAGGATGCGTTCTGGGCTCGTATTCAAAATCTATGCCGCCTGGGGGGGTGATACCAATGGCGGAAGACTGGTTTTCAGAGCTCCTATAGGATAAAGTTCCTCCAATTTCTGCTTCTTTAGAGACGCGAATTCCGGAAGTCACAATGGTTTCTACTCCAGGCGGACCTGTAAAATACAGCGGTTGTTGATTGCTCTCAGTCCCGCCAACTTCGGCGATGACATCGTTGCCAATCACCCCGGTGATTTCCAGGGCCCTCACAGCAGCCCGAACATCACGGCCTACTTCTCCAGAAAGAAGGGCCTGATACCCGGCTACCAGCAGATCACGACTGACATAGGAACCCTTGCTGGTTGCCAGATTGAAACCCCCGTAATATAGATTCCTGCCAATCTCAGCTTCACTTCCCAGGGTCAATGTGCTCGACCCGGTGTAAACGCTGCCAGTGACCATTCCATTCACCTGGACTGCCTGTGCTCCGGCGACCAGACTGCCGTTAATAGTCCCATTGACCTTAATTACAGAACCGCCCGCAAAGACATCACCGTTGATCACGCCATTGATCTCGACTGTATCACTGGCTATGAATAGATCATCATCGATCACTTCGCCTGCTTCAATGATCCCGTCATCATCAAACTCCACGGCCTTGGTAGTTGCAGCAGCGCCAAATCCGATCATCAAGACCAGGAAGAGAGGTATGAACAAGAGGATTACTTTCTTTTTTGTGTTCATGGATACTCCTTTAACTGGATACAAAACAAACCCCACATCTTTTTAACTTGGCAATACATACGGGGGCAGGGCGTTTAAGTTGCAGACAGGGAAGTTGCCCTAGAAAGCAAAACCGGCATTTCCAGGAGAAATTCCGGTTTGAAAACGACCTAGAAACTCACCAGGATTAGACTGGCTGGACGTATTTCTCCCAGTACCTTTTAATCCCGTCAGCCGACATGCCGGAAGGATTGGCTTTTTCCAGGGCATCGATGGCCTGCCCGCCCAAACCGAGCTCTCTGGCGCGTGTTTTTACCCAGTCCAGAAATTCCTTCCTCAGCTCTTCGATCTCCAGTCCGCGGGGCATGATAGAAGCCATCCACTCCTCAATGCTATCCAGCTCTGCTACCAACTCACCCAGATGCCAATCAACGTCATCATAAAATCCAAAATGGGTTGGAGCGATTTTAGAAATTCGTTCCTTTCTTAATATTGTGATTGATTCCCGCCAGCGAGGAGGATGGAATTCCGGTGGCGGCATGGGTAGACGCAAGCTCCGTACGCTGCCATTTTGGATCCTGACTCCACCAACGTCTCCGCTGAAACAAACTTCATCAAGCAAATAAGCCAGGTGGTGATTGGCATGACCTGGCGTATCCAAAGCCCGCAAGGTATATGGCCCAACCTGGACCTCGTCGCCATGATTGAGAATTACCAATTGGTCTTTGGGCACAGGCTGCATATTACCCCACAGGGTATGCATTTTGTCTTTGTAAATTCGGGCGGCACTGGCCAGCAAACGTGTGGGATCCTGCAGGTGTGGCGCCCCCCGGGGATGAACGAAGACAAAGGCCCCCGTTTTTTCAGCCAACCACCCAGCAGCGCCGGCATGGTCGAGGTGGATATGGGTTAAAAACAGGTGGGTTATTTGTTCCAGGTTATAACCCAGCTCATTCAGATTTTTTTCAAGTTGGTCCTGGGTCGATCCAGGGCCGCTTTCAACGAGAATCAAACCCTTTGCGTAAGGGATCAAGTAGGCGGCAATAGCCCCTGGGCAATTTTGAAAATTGAGATCAAGGGTAGAGATTTGAGGAAGTTTTTTCATGATGGTTATCCTGTGTTCTTTTACCTGTATAATTCTATCATTTTCTTGACCTGCTTCTGAAGAACGGCGGTGATAACCCCGTCCAGGATTTCCTGATTGGCTGGATAAATACTGCCCAACCTTAAGAAAAAAAGAGCCTGTAAAAAGTTTAAGGTTCAATTGATACTCTGTGGCTTGCGGGTTACCGTTGTGTATGCTAGAATACGACCACTCACCCAAATATATAAGGTAATATTGATTCATAACCCACACATGTGGGGGTATTTTTTGATTGAAAAAGAAATATCTGATTGAGTATTTTCTTAATTAGCTCTCTACGCAGGAGTCAAACGAATGCCAAAAAACGCCGATCCCTCGGACCAGAATGTTACGGTTCCATCAATCCCTCCCATTCCCTCAGGATTACCAGTTGTAGAGCTTGAAGAGAACGCTCTGGAGGTATTCAGAAGGCGGTATATGCGGAAAGATGAGGATGACGGTTATTCAGAAACCAAAGAAGAAACTTTTTGGCGGGTGGCTTATTCTGTTGCTGCCGAAGAGGCTTCCTGGGGCGGCGACGTAGAGGCCACTGCCAGGGAGTTTTACCATCTACTGGCAAACAAATGTTTTCTTCCCAACTCTCCGACGTTTACCGGTGCCGGGACACCTCTCGGTCAGTTGGCGGCCTGTTTTGTGCTTCCCATCAGCGACGACATGGGGAAATGGAGTGATGGCATTTTTAAGACTCTGCTGGACGCGGCGTTGATCCAGCAAACTGGGGGAGGAAACGGTTTTTCCTTCTCCCGCCTTCGGCCGACCAAATCACTTATCAAAGCTTCCTCCGGCCGTGCCACCGGACCGGTAGGCTTTTTGAAAGTCTATGATAAAGCCTTTGGCGAAATCGCCCAGGGTGGGACCAGGCGGGGCGCCAACATGGCAGTCCTGCGTGTTGATCATCCTGATATTGAGCAATTCATTACCTGCAAGACGGATGAAACGGCCATCACAAATTTTAATATTTCCGTGGGAATCACCGATGCTTTTATGGAAGCAGTGATCAATGACGATCCCTGGGAGCTGCGCTTCCCGGATGTTAAGGATCCTGTTTACCGGGAGTTCAATGGCACACTGGAACAGGCGGAAGATGCGGGCATCCCCATCCTCGTTCATGAAACACTTCGGGCCAGGGACCTGTTTGACAAGATCGTTTCTCAAGCCCATCATAATGGTGAACCCGGTCTCTTGTTCCTTGACCATGCCAATCGTGAAAACCCCATCCCTCATTTATATGATCTTGAAGCCACCAATCCCTGTGGTGAGCAGTATTTAGGGCCGTACGAGAACTGCTGTTTGGGTTCAATCAACCTCAGTCAGCATTTCCTGGAGAACGGTTTGCCCGATTGGGAGGGGATTAAGCACAGCACCGAAATTGCCACCCGATTCCTGGACAACGTTGTCGATGCCAACGCCTATGTGCCTGCTGTGCCCGAGCTCAAGAAAGCTGCTATGCGAGCCAGGCGAATTGGTTTGGGCATCATGGGCCTGGCTGATTTGATGTACAGGGCAGGCGTCCGTTATGGTTCGGAGCGGGGCCAGGAATTCGCGGCCCAGATCATGGAGTTCATCCGCTATCACGCCATGCTAACCAGTATCAAATTGGCTGAAATGCGCGGGCCATTCCCGGCAATCGAGGGCAGTCTCTATGATCCGAATGATCTGCGTTGGAAAGCCCCGGAATCGATTATTCCCTATAAAAATGATTGGGGACGGCCGGCGCTGGACTGGACCATGGTGACTGACGGGATCCTGGAACATGGTATCCGGAACGCTGCCCAAACTACGATAGCTCCTACCGGTACCATCGCAACGGTATCAGGGTGTGAAGGATACGGTTGTGAGCCGGTGTTTGCGCTGGCGTATACCCGCCATGTAGTAGAGAGTGATGGGGAGATTGACTTAACTTATACCAGTCCTCTCTTTGAGGATGCGCTCCGGAAAACTCAATTGAACGAGGACCAGCGGGAAGAAATTATTGAAGACATAATTAAAAAAGGCACCTGCCGGGATATCGAACTGCTGCCGGAGGACATCAAGGATACTTTTGTGGTTTCAGGCGATATCACGGCAGAAGAACATATACGCGTGCAGGCTGCTCTGCAGGCTTTTGTGGACAACAGCATCTCAAAAACCATCAATTTCTCTTCCGATGCGCAGCCCGAAGATGTATCTCAAGCCTATATTCTTGCCTGGGAATCTGGCTGTAAAGGGATCACTGTTTACGTGACTGGCTCGCGGGATAAAGTAGTCCTGGAAACAGGCAGGTATGAAAAACCAACCCAAAATGAGGAAGTATTAACACAACTCAGCAAGTGGCAGGCAACCAAGAAACCACGCCCAAGGCACCTGAAGGGGTATACATTCAGTATCCAGACCCCACTGGGCAAGACTTATGTGACCATTAATGAGAACGGCGACCGCCAACCATTTGAGGTGTTTATCAATACCGCCAAGGCGGGATCGGACACAGCTGCTGTCTCAGAAGCCATAGGTCGCTCCCTTTCCTACATACTGCGCATGTCCTCGCCAATCCCTCCCAGGCAGCGCCTGGAAGAAGTCTACCAGCAGTATGCGGGTATTGGCGGCCGCCGACCAACCGGGTTTGGACCAAATCGTGTTCGTTCGCTTCCGGATGGTATTGCCCAGGCTTTGCAGGAGTACCTGGAAAATACAGGATGGAATTTCAAGGATGTCGACTTGGAGGAACTGGAGGAAGTGGATGAACTCAGTTATTCAAAATCCTGGTTGGAGGTCGGGGATTTGTGTCCGGAATGCGGTCAGGCAGCACTGGTTAATGAGGAAGGCTGTCGGAAATGTTATTCCTGCGGTTATAGTGAATGCTGACCGGACTGGATTTTGATTTGTTGTTCCCTCTATAAGTTCCCGCTCACCTTCCAAGTACAGGGAGGAAAGAAATGACAACTCCCACGATCGAGTTAATGTCTCAACACGGATCGGTCCGGCACTATAAACCGGATCCCGTTCCGGAATCCATGATTGAAGGGATTGTGGCTGCCGGTCAACGGGCATCGACATCATCCAATTTGCAAACCTACAGTGTGGTGGCCACAACTGACAGCGCCAAGAAAGAACAGCTCATGGAAATCTCAGGTGGTCAGAGGCACATCATCCAGGCCCCGGTATTCCTGCTATGGTGTGCTGATTTCAGCCGGCTTAAACGAGTCTGCCTTCACCAGGGGTATGAGTTGAATGCTGATTATTTGGAAAATTTCCTCATAGCAGCAGTGGATGCAGCTATCGCTTCCCAAAACGCAGGCCTGGCTGCGGAATCGCTCGGCTTGGGATTTTGTTATCTTGGCGCGATCCGCAATCAGCCCCGTCGTGTAATATCACTCTTTGATCTTCCTGAACTGGTTTTCCCGGTCTTCGGGATGACGCTCGGTTGGCCTGTAAAAGCTCCCCTGATCCGCCCCAGATTGCCTTTGAAAGCTGTTCTTCATTGGGATACCTACCAGCAAGATGATCTCCCGCTGCTGGAAGAGTACGATCAGGCTATGATCGAAACTGGTATTTACAGGGGACGCCAGGTGGACCAGCCAGATCAGGATCCCGCGATCTATGGTTGGATGGAACATTCTGCCCGACGAGTGAGAAAACCCTCCCGTCCCCAACTGCGGGAGGCCGTTATGGAAGCTGGCTTTTCATTGAGATAAGCGTGGTTGCTGGGGAATCAAACAAAGCATACGAGGAGACGGGGCATGTCTGAAGATGGAAGCAGGCCATCCTGGAATGAATATTTTATGAATATCGCTCATGAGGTAGCCAAACGCAGCACCTGCGAACGGGCACAGGTAGGGGCAGTGATTGTGCGAGATCGGCGGATACTCACCACCGGCTATAATGGCAGCCCCCGGGGATTGCCGCACTGCACTGAGGTTGGCTGTTTGATGGATAATGGCCATTGTGTGAGAACCCTGCACGCAGAGCAGAACGCCATTATCCAGGCGGCTCTGCACGGGGTGATCACAGAAGGGGCAACCATTTACGTGACTCACCAGCCGTGTTTCATGTGTGCTAAAACCATCATCAATGCTGGTATATCTGAAATTGTCTATAACCAAGAGTACAAGGATGACCGTTCCTTGGATTTTCTTCAGCAGGCAGGTGTGAAAATCACGGCTCTGAAATAATCAAATTACCAAGCGGATTGGTGGAACGCCCCTCTCATTGAATTACCCGATCTCAGGTTTTGATTCCCAAATTAATTAATCAGATCTGGATATCTGCTCTCAAGCCTTGCTTTGTACTCTTCATGATCCGGGGCAATTCGCTCATAATCGCTTTCCAGCAGTGGGGAGGAGATGATGTAATCCGCGGAGCAGCGGTTCATCGCTACAGGGATATTCCAGACTACAGAAAGACGCAGGAGGGCCTTAATGTCCGGATCATGGGGCTGTGCTTCCAGCGGATCCCAGAAGAAGATCAGGATGTCGATCTTTCCTTCTGAAATTTTGGCACCAATCTGCAGATCCCCACCCAGGGGACCGCTTTGCATACGCTCGATTTCCAGATCCAATTTTTCGGCCAGCAAGCGCCCGGTCGTCCCGGTTGCGAAAAGCATGTGCTTGGTGAGTTTTTCCTTATTGAACGCGGTCCAGGCCAATAAATCGTCCTTTTTGTTGTCATGGGCTATCAGAGCGATTCTTTTGGGTGAGATTGCGCTGTTCTCCTGATTACTCATTTCTGGCTCCTCATGGTTAATTGTCCTGAAACTATTTAACCATATTTCCGTCACTTAGTTCTTAACCGCTGCACTAATGGTTGAGAATAACCATAACGCTTCTTGAAATTATAGTTTTAAGGAATAGATAACGTTAACGTTTCGCCGGCGGTACGACATTCGACCAAAATGAGAAAAAACTGATTATAATAAAAGCAAACCGGATTATTCAGGAGATTCACCATGGAGGATCTGAAAAGAAAAACCAGGATTCTGGCTGACGATCTGGTCTTTGAACTAAATAAATCCCTTGGATTTAAAAAAGGTGGTTTGTCACATAAACTGCTGAGGTTCCTGGTCTGGAAGCCGATGTTCCGTTTCTCGGAACTGGCAACGATTTTTGAGCACCGACTTGTCCAGGAAGGCTGGCAGAAAGCTTCGGCTTGGTTCATCACCCATTTTGTCGATCAGGTTAAATCCCAGGGCAATGAGCAGTTGCCCGAAGATGGCCCGCTGGTTGTGGCCTCCAATCATCCTGGGGCTTACGATTCTCTTCTGATCAGCTCAATGGTCCCCCGGGATGACTTGAAAATCATATCTTCAGATATCCCGTTCGTGAAGAAGCTTCCAGACACCAGTAAACACATGATCTTTTCTGATAAGGATCCCCATAGCCGGATGCAGGCAGCCAGGCAGGCTCTACGACACCTTAAGGATGGGGGTGCGTTGCTGGTTTTCGCGCGGGCAACGATGGACCCTGACCCGGCCTTTATGCCTGACTCGGAAGCGGAACTCAAACGCTGGACTTCGAGTCTGGGACTGTTCCTTAGAAATATACCTCAAGCGCGGGTAGCAGTATCCATCGTCAGCGGTGTTCTCAGCCCCTGGTTCCTTAATCACCCCTCAACATATTTTCGGCGGGGGAGGGTGAACAAGCAGCGCTTGTCGGAATTCTTCCAGGTGATGCACCAGCTGATGTCTCCGGGGAAGCTGATGGTCGCGCCCAACCTGTCTTTTGGCAAAGCTTACAGCCTGGATGATCTGGGCTTAAAGGGATCGCGAGACATCAATTTAATTACCCAGGAGATCATTAATAAAGCCCAGGAGCAGTTCAAAATCCACGAGGCGAGCTTCCTGAGAGCATGAATTAAAATATTGTCTCATAAGCAAAACAGCCCCTGGAATCACAGGAGCTGTTTTATACTTCAGGGAAGCATCCCTTCAGTTGTTTCTGGACTGTATTTGGCGGATAAGCCAGGCCAACACGAAAACAAAATATGGTATGAAGCTTGCGCCTACCAGCACCCATTTGATGGGTGTGAATAAACTGGCAGCGCTCAACAAGATTTGCGGCTTTGCGGGGAAACTGGACATCGCCAGCGTCGCGGCAGAATTCTCCAGCAGATCAAAAGATCCACCAAGGACGGGTATAAGGTTGGTGAGCTTCCAGGCGTCAGCCCATCCGTTCAACCTCTGGACAAACCAGCTGATGCCAACAGCTAGAAAGCACGTGTAGACCAGCGGGAAAACCAGGTCAAATGTCCAGCGGGTCTGGATATAAGCCTGCCTGCCTTTTGCTCCATACTCCTCTGCCATTTGGTAAAGAGCCTCTGGTGTGTAATAAAAAGTGGTATCAGGCGAGCGTTCGCTCCCACTTTCTTGGAATGAAACCGCAGCCTGGGCAGGCAACACAAGGATCAGAAACCCTGCCATCAGCAGCAGACTGGCAATCATTAACCAGGTAGAGGAGATCTTAAGAAGCCAGGTTGAAATATTTTTATACATTTTCATCCTACTCCCGGGTTTTTTTCCAGGGAACCGGTAGTTACTCTAAGTCCTGGAGATTGCTGAGCTGGTCTTCCAGCGTCCGGGAGGTTTCCAGGTAGCCGGCTAGCTTTTCCCTTTCTTTGTTGACCACCTGCGGGGGTGCTTTCTGGGCGAACGGGCCTGACAGCAGCTCTTCCAGGCGCTTGATTTCTTTCTTAAGTTCATCCAATTCGGATGAAAGGCGGCTTTTTTCCTCCGCAAAGTTGACCAGCCCGCTGAGAGGCAGATAAATTTCCACAGGACCAGCAACCAGCGCGATATCACTCGGGGCGATCTGTTCTGCCGAAACAACGATGCTGGTTCGTTCCGGATCAAGGAAAGCCAGAGAAGTGATGCTGGTCAACTCGGCATTCAGGGTAGGCGTGAATGCTCCTCCCACCAGCTTGGCCGGAATGAGTTTGCCAGGCTTGATATTCTTTTCCGCCCGCAAATTGCGTATAGTGCGAATAATCTCCTGGATGAGCTCGAAGTCCTTGATTTTACTTTCTTCCCAACCCTCAGTTTCCCTGGGTTCGGGCCAAGAAGCGATCATCAAGGCTTGGGGCCAATCTGGCATGCGATCCCGCAAGGGAGAATCAAGCACTGCTTCCCGGAGATGCTGCCAGAGTTCCTCGGTGACAAACGGAGTAAAGGGGTGGAGTAATCGCAGGCATAAATCAAGTACCTTGATCAAGGTTTCCACGGTATAAAACGCCCGGTCTCCTCCTCGCGCAATTTGTTTTTTGGCAATTTCCAGGTACCAGTCTGCGTACTCACCCCAGAAGAACTCATAAATATATCTGCCTGCCTCCCCGTATTGGTGGTTCTCGAACAGCCGGTTTGTGTCACGGATCAGCTCTTGGGTGCGCGCCCAGATCCAGGAATCCGATAGGGTCCAGTCAGGTTCCCCGGCAGGTGCTTGCGGGATATTTGCTAGTGTGCCGAGGACAAATCGCCCAGCATTCCAGATTTTGTTAGCGAAATTACGGTTTGCTTCCACTTTCTGGAGGCTGAGATTGGTGTTCAAACCCGGTGTGGAGCCGACTAGCATGGTGAAACGTACGGCATCTGTTCCCATATCGTTCATCACCTCAAGAGGGTCAATCACGTTATGCTTGGATTTGCTCATTTTTTGACCGTGTTCGTCCATCACCAATCCATGCAGGTAGACGATCTCAAAGGGGATCTTACCAGTCAACTCAAGGCTGAACATGATCATGCGGGCTACCCAGAAAAAGAGGATGTCGTAGCCAGTTTCCATCATGGTTGTCGGGAAGAAATATTCCAGATCAGGTGTCTGATCTGGCCAGCCCAGGGTTGAAAAGGGCCACAGGCCGGAAGAGAACCAGGTATCCAGCACATCTGGATCCTGGTGGATGTTACCGCTTCCGCAAGCCTGGCAGGCGGTGGGATCCTCCCGTGACACAGTCAGCTCCTGGCAGTCGTCACAGTACCAAACTGGAATACGGTGTCCCCACCACAACTGTCGGCTGATGCACCAATCATGGATGTTCTCTAACCAGTTGTAATAGATTTTCTTAAAGCGTTCAGGGATGATCTCGATTTGCCCTTCTCGGACAACCTGAAGGGCTTTCTCTGCCAGGGGGGCAATGTTGACGAACCATTGGGTTGAAATCATAGGTTCAATGATTTCCCCGCCCCGCTGGGCCCGCGGTATCTGGTGGAGATGATCTTCCTCTTTGATAACCAGACCGGCTGTTTTCATATCCGCCCAGAGTTTTTCCCGAGCTTCAAATCGGTCCAGCCCCTGGTAAGGTCCTCCCACTTCCGTAACGCGGGCGGATTTGTCCAGCATTGATAAAAGCTCAAGGTTATGACGCTGGCCAATCTCATAGTCGTTGGGATCGTGTCCGGGAGTGATCTTCAAGGCTCCGGTGCCAAATTCCCTGCTGACATACTCATCGGCTATGACTGGAATTTCCCTCTCAAGAATAGGCACAAGGACTTTTTTCCCGATGTATTTAACAAAGCGATCATCAGCTGGATGAACTGCAACGGCAGTATCCGCCAGGATTGTTTCCGGACGTGTGGTAGCCACTGGGATGAACTCATCTGGCTGATCAGCCAGACGGTATTTGAAGTAGTAGAGTTTTCCCTGTTCTTCGGTATGCTCGACTTCCAGATCTGAAACTGCGGTCTGGAGGGAAGGTGACCAATTGATCAGACGCGGCCCCCGGTAGATTAAGCCTTTTTCAAATAGGTGCACAAAGGCTTCCCGGACTGCCCTGGAAAGTCCACTATCCAATGTGAACCGTTCCCGGCTCCAGTCGCAGGAAGCTCCCAGGCGGCGGATCTGCTCCACAATTCTCCCGCCGTGTTCTTCTTTCCACTCCCAGGTCTCCTCCAGGAAGCGATTCCGGCCGATCTCCTCCCGGCTGGTACCCTTCTCCTTCAGCTTCATTTCCACTTGCAGCTGAGTGGCGATCCCGGCATGATCTGTTCCCGGAACCCAGAGAGTTGGCACGCCTTTCATGCGTTGGTGGCGGATCATCAGGTCCTCCAGCGTGACAAAGAGGACATGTCCCAGGTGCAGCACCCCGGTCACATTTGGTGGGGGGATGCTGATCACATAGGGTTTTTTGGTCGGATCATGTCCGGGCAAATTGGGATCATTGGTAGGTTTGAAGAAACCATTTTCTTCCCAGAATTGATAGAGCCTGGATTCCACAGATTTAAAATCGTACCGTTTTGATATCATAGGATTCTCCGGATAAACCCTGGCAACTTCAATGTAGCTATTCTTTAGCCACAAGAGTCAGACTGGTCGCCATTAAATAAAATAACCTTTTCCTCCAAGAGGACGAAAAGGTTTCTTTCCGCGGTACCACCTCTGTTTGTGTGCGTAAGTCTGCCCACACGCTCAGTTCCTGACCCAGCGATCAGGAGGATGCTGTATCGGGCAATCCCGTGCCGCTCTACTCTTTGAAGGACTCAAATTTCTTCGGCATGCCAACCGGGGGACATTCCAGGGTAGCAGCTGAGGGGGGCTTTCAGCCGGTGGCCTCCCGTTTCTACCAGCGTGATTCCCTGTACTCTTCCCGGTTATAGGCTGGGTATTAATTTTCAGCATTATACACGGAGATTATGACCCCGTCAACAATCCGGGAACAAAGAGTTTTTTCCAATTATACGGGCTGGCTCCACGGCAGCTGGGAATTTGGATGGATTTCCTTCCGGGAAGCAACCTTAAAATTTCTTGACTTTCCCAGGTGATGTATGCTATTCTTTGGTTTGTCATAAGGCGGGAATTGCCGGATCTCAAACGGAAAAATCATTAGGAGGGTTGGTAAATCAATGATCCATCGGGAACGTGTGGCTGATGACGTGTACACTTTTCAGAGCGATATTTACGCCCAGGTAAATGCTGGCGCGGTTATTGGTCAGGACTGGGCAGTAGTGATAGACACCCTGGCTTTTCCAGATGAGACCCTGGCAATAAGGGAATTCATAGAAGAAGAACTCAAACGTAAAGTCCGCTATGTGATTAATACCCATTATCATGCCGATCACAGCTGGGGAAACTGCTTCTTTCCCGGGGCTTACATATTCAGTCATGCCCTCTGCCGCAAGTTACTGGAAAATTACGGGCAAAAATCCCTCGATGCGGTCCTGGAAACGGATAATACCTTCCAGAAGACCCAGATAGTGCTGCCGCACATCACCCTGGAGGAAGGCCTGCTGGAGTTGATCATCGGAGAAAAGACGCTGCGGTTTATCGAACTTCCGGGACATAGCCCGGATGGGATGGGGGTTTACATTGTGGAAGATGAGGTTTTATTTGCGGGGGATGTATGGATGCCCATACCGCACATCGTTGATGGCGATGGAGAAGTTATGCGGGAATCCCTGAACAAGATTAAGGAACTGACCCTCGAAAACGTGGTCCAGGGACACGGGGAGGTTATCCTGAGAGGAGAGGTCAATTCCAGTATAGTTGACCGGATAGACTATTTGGACAAGATCGATCAAATCATCCAGGAAGCAGTTCTGGATGAATATCCTGGCGAATATCTGAGAGAAAAAACCATTGAAGATTGTGGAAGAAGCCGGATCCTGATGGGAGGAGCAGCCGAGGAGATCCACCAACAGAATCTCAAGCATCTTTATCAGAAGGTTCACGGGGAAGCCCCCCGTGATTTCAATTCCTGAACTGAAAGTGGATGTGAAATCAGAAAGGTTCCGGCAGGTTTCACCTCGGAACCTTTTTTGATCTGGCAGGTTACTCCCTGTTTTTTTTCTTGCTCCTAAATCCCACCAAGCGCTCTGTCCCTGCCAAGAGCCGTTTGATATTTGGCCGTAATGCCCACAGGATCAGGATTTCTGATAGCAACCCGGTTAAGATGTATTGCCAGGGCTGATCGTAAACGAGATACCGGATCAGGAAAATCAGGCTGCCGATCAACGGCAAACTCATTGTTGCCAGAGAAGCGTAACCGATTACCATCACGATAAGAAACCCGGTTGGGACGAGAATTAAAAAGCTTGGCCACCACAGCCCAACAATTACTCCTGCTGCAGGTGTGCCGCCAGCGCCGCCGCCAATCTTCAGTTTGCCATGAGCGTCTTTTTGGATCAGGTAGATTGAATAATTGTGACCAACTACAGTTATGAATCCGGAAAACACGTGCAGCCAAAATCCATCCGGGTAGAGATATTTTGCCAGCCAGACCAGGCCAGCGCTTTTTAGGATATCCAAGATGGATGTCGCCAATCCAACCGGGAACCCTGCCGCCCGCATTGAGTTTGTGCCGCCGGTACGACCGCTTTCAACATTCCGGACGTCCTGCCCGGTAAATATTTTCACGAGCAGAAAACCAAAAGGAATAGATCCTACCAGATAGGCCAAAAGCAATAGGCCGAAGATTTCTAAAAACGACATGTTTATGCTCTCCTATCTTAAATCCCGAAGACAGTATCTATAACACCCATAGTGGGAGTGGGAAACGAATTAAAGAATAAATGCCATTCCCCAGGTCAGGATTATGATTAAGACGGGCCAGAACAAGTCTCGTGGTTGAAAAGTATGCCCTTTACCTGGAAGAGCGTCATTGACCTCTACTAAAGCGTATAAGGGGCCGGTCAAAAACAAGCCAAAGCCAATAGACCCGATAGGCCAGTAATGAAGGCCGGCTGCGATTTCTCCAATTACCAGAAAAGATACTGAACCCTGAATCAGCGCCCATTTTCCTGGCTGGCGAAGGTTTACCAGGCGCAGATAGACCATTAAAGAGGCAAAACTAAGCAGAGGAACCCGGTAGAATAAACGGGTTTCTGCAGAATGCAATGAAATTGCCAGGATCAGGAATAGCACAATGGATAGTCCTGTAATGCCCATCTCTGCTGGAATATAATATCGGCTTGTACTATCCAATGTGATGTATTCAGCTATCAAGACAAGCAGAAGAAGGAAGCCGCTGCCCAGTGCCGCGATCCACCAGGTACCGCCAAAAGGGAGCAAATTAATTGCTCTCATCAGCACCAGCGCTGTGAGGGAGGGAAGCAGCCAGTGGCCGGCTGTTGAAAGGGCCGGTCTGCTCAATGAAGGATGATCCTGGAGAAGCCAGGCAGTTCCCGAAGCTGTCAATCCTGCGACCAGCCAGGTAACCAGGGTCGTGAAATTGATCCCAATTGGAAAATAAACTCCCAAAACCGATAAGTTCAAATCCAGGGCAGGAAGAGAAACAAAATGTGTCAGGGTATAGGCGAGCAATATTGTTGAAACCAACAGGCTGAGATGATTTAGGTCCGGCAAGGGTTGGGAGCTTCTGGCCATAGCTCCATTTTACCGTGAAGTAAAAAAAATGCCTACTGTGTACATCCTCTGGTGTGTTAAACTATAAATTAGGGGAAACCAGGACATCAGAAGAAAGATGGATAAGCTGATGTGTGCCGATATCTCTAAAACAGGTCAGTGGGGTGAGAATATTGCAGCTGAGTACCTGAAGAATAATGGGTATACAGTCCTGACCCGCAATTTTCACACCCCTGAGGGTGAGATTGATATCGTGGCCCTCAATCTGAACGCCAACGTACCTTATCTGGTTTTTGCGGAAGTTAAAACCAGAACCAGCCCAAAATATGGATATCCAGAAGAAGCGGTTAGTAGGAAAAAATGGAACCACCTGCAGGCTGCGATCCAGTATTATCTTGAGTCACACCTGGATAGCAATGTTGAGTGGTGTGTGGATGTGATTGCCATTATGGGACACCCGGATAGGGGAAACCCTCACATCCAGCATTTTCAAAACGTTGTGATGGCTGATGAAAGAGAATAATAAACCGCTCATTGTGATCCTGGGCCCTACTGGGGTTGGGAAAACTGAGATTGCGATAAAAATTGCCCGAAGATTCCAGGGAGAAATTGTCTCTGCTGATTCCAGGTTGTTTTATAGGGGAATGGATATCGGCACGGCAAAACCTGCTCCAGAAGAACAGGCAGATGTGCGGCATCATTTGATCGATGTAGCGGATCCCGATCAGGACTGGAGCCTGGCTGAATACCTGCCGAGAGCGCTGGCTGCTATCCGGGATATCCAGGATCGAGGAAAGCTGCCTTTTTTAGTCGGCGGAACTGGACAATACATCCAGGCTGTCATTCAGGGTTGGGATCTGCCAGAAATCAAACCGGATCCACGTTTGCGGTCAGTCCTGGCGGACTGGGCTGACAAAATCGGCGCGGACGGGATGCGCTCAAGACTCAACGTGCTAGATCCTTCAGCAGCAGAAGGTATTGACGGTCCGAATATTCGACGGATGATCCGGGCGATGGAAGTGATCCTTACTTCCGGAAAGAAATTCTCATCTCAGAAAACTAAAAGTGGATCACCTTTTGATGTTTTCCAGGTTGGATTAACCCGATCCCGAGAGGAGCTTTACCAGCGAATTGATCTGCGAATTGAAAACATGCTCCGGCTTGGTCTGGTAGCGGAAGTACAAGGTCTGCTGGATGCTGGTTATCCTCCTAATCTGTCCTCTCTATCTGCGATCGGCTATAAACAGATTATTGCCCACCTTCTTGAGGGGGTAGATCTGGGGGAAGCTATCCGACAGATCCAGAGTAAAACTCGGAAATATGTCCGCCAGCAGGCCAATTGGTTCAAGGAAAACGATCCTGAAATCCACTGGTTTTCAGCCTCGAACCGCCCCGAGGATGAAATTTGCCGCCAAATCCAACATTTCTTGTCATGAATTTGTTATACTGAGAGAAAGCCAATTTGCAGATCTAGTCAAAAGAGGAGGAAGCCAATGGAGCACCGACCCTGGCATGATTATTATGATGAGGGCATTCCCATCAGCCTCTCTTATCCAGCAGTTCCCATCTTTCATTTCCTTGATAACTCAGCAAAAAAATATCCCGATAAACCTTGTACGATATTCAAAGGCGCTGAGATCAGTTACAGGGAAATGAGCCAGATCACAGACCAATTAGCCCAGGCCCTGGTCGATCTGGGTGTCAAAAAAGGGGATCGGGTAGGTATCCTGATCCCGAATACGCCTCAGTTCGTGATGGCCTATTTTGCTGTGTTGAAAGCTGGCGGCATTGTAGTTGCGACCAATCCGCAGTATTCCGGCCGGGAGATTGTTCACCAGGCAAACGATTCCGGGATGGAATTGATGATCCTGATGAGCAATTATTACGAATTGGTCAAGGGTGTTCAAGCGGAAACCGGGATTAAGCAAATTATTTGCACGAATATCAAGGAAGCCCTGCCGCCCCTGCTGGGTCTTCTATTCACCCTTGCCAAGGAGAAGAAAGGTGGTTTTCGGGTGACTCTAAGGGACAATGACATCTGGCTGCCAGAGCTGCTCAAGAAATACGCCGGACAGGGCCCCCCTGATGTGGAGGTCGGCCCGGAGGACACAGCCATATTCCAGTACAGCGGTGGAACCACCGGGGTTCCGAAGGCAGCTATTGGGCTGCACCGCAATCTGGTAGCCAATACAGTTCAGATACTATCCTGGATCAAGTCAGCTGTGGAAGGGGAGGAAGTAGTCATGATGGCTATCCCTCTTTACCATGTCTACGGGATGGTGGCCGGAATGAATTACGGCCTGGGAGTAGGCGCAAGCCTGGTTATGGTCCCTGACCCCCGGGACCTTAAGGATTTGCTGGGAAACATGCAGAAATATAAAACAACCATCTTCCCAGCTGTTCCAGCCCTCTATAATGCCATCAATAATAACCCGGATGTAAAAGCCGGAAAATATGATCTCAGCGCAATCAAAGCCTGCATCTCTGGATCCGCTCCTCTCCTCAGGGAAACCAAGGAAACCTTCGAGCGCTTGACTGGCGGGGTGGTTTTTGAGGGCTATGGACTTTCCGAAACCCCTACCGCCACCCACTGCAATCCTAATCTAGGAGAAAACCGTACCGGCTCGATCGGACTTCCCTTCCCGGATGTGGATGCCCGGATCATAGACCTGGATGACGAGGTGACAGAACTTCCTCCCGGAGAAATAGGAGAGCTGGTAATCAAAGCCCCCCAGGTATTTAAGGGTTACCATAATATGCCCACAGAAACCCGCAATGCTCTCAGGGATGGCTGGCTATACACAGGTGATATCGCCCGGATGGATGAGCAGGGGTATTTCTACATCGTTGACCGGAAAAAAGAACTCATTAAACCTGGAGGATTCCAGGTCTGGCCTCGGGAAGTGGAAGAGGTCTTGCAGGAACATCCGGCCATCCAGGATGTGGGTGTGGCAGGTATTCCTGATCCCCAACGGGGAGAAACAGTCAAGGCCTGGCTGGTTCTGAATGAAGGTTATTCGTTGACCCGGGAAGAGTTAAAAGAATGGTGCCTGGACAAGTTGGCCAGATATAAGATTCCCACTGAAATCGAAATCAGGGATGAACTACCAAAGACACATGTGGGTAAGCTGTTGCGCCGAGAACTGGTCAAGGAGCACAAAGAAAAAACAGGGATATAAGAAGAGAACACTATTACCACACTTTTCAGGCGGATTCCCGGGATCAGGATCTGCTCCTCTTGCCGGCGATGCGATTCAGCAGCTGCCTGGCTTTTTCAACACCCAGGAATTGGTTTTCTGCTTCCCGGAATTCGCGTGAGTGAACAATCCAGTTTTGATTAGCCCGTTTTGCTCCTATTGTTTTGTGCAACAGCTCATGGTAGATCACAAAATCCACGACCATCGCCGGCACACGCTCCTGGTCGAGGGAACTGCTGACCATAACCGTGTCGATGTCCCATTGGTAATGGCCGAATTTGCGATGCGTAAGGCGGTTATTCCAGATCAGATGAGGTTGGGCCAGTTTTCCTTGAAAATACCCCTGATTTACCCTTTGAAAGCTCTGATCGAGGTGGTGCACCTGCCCTGCCGAAAAGCTTCCCGCCGGGATTCCCAGATACTCCAAGCTCTCCCGGACCTTTTGATATTCCTCCGAAAAAGTGTAATCGCGTAGTGTGGTCCGGGCATCCCCGCAAGTTGGATCCAGGGCGACATCCAGCAATGCTTTTAGGATCCTGTCTGGGGCAGCAAGAAAGCTTTCCTGGGCGATCATCCCTATACGACTGTCTTGCTGGCGGACTTTATAGAGAGAACTCTGGTGGTAAAGCGCAACTGAACAATTCTGGCCAGTTTTTCTTTGATTGCCATCCAGGAAAAGATTGATTCGCTGCAGGGCATCCAGGTGGGATAAAAAGGAATCAGGATTGGAAAGAAACTTGAGCCATTGGTATCCTCGCCGGGAGCGAATTGCCAGATCTGCTGCAGTCAAGCCCCTGGCCAACAGGCTCTGTTCGATCCCCTCTACCAAGGTAGTGATCTGCTGAAAAACTCTTTCCTGGAGTTCTGTGAAAGCACTGGCGCTGCGGCTTGCCCGCCGAATCTCCCCCAGGGAGATCTGGCTTTGAATAGCTGTGACCTTGCTGATGATTTTGCTCAATGAATGAGTTGTCATGTGAGATCAAGGTAGAACCAGTTTGCTGTATAAAAAATACTGGCTTGAAAAATTAATGTCCAGAAGATTTCGGAACGAAAATCACCTGGTTTGGCTTTGACAAGGAAGCTATGATGTCATAAAATCGTGTAGTCAAATGAAGGAAGAGTATGTTCGAATACCAAGTATAGTATAAAAATTGAAAAATAATCGGGCAGAAGCCCATAAGCCATCAAATTTAGGAAGGTTTAATCAATGAAAGAATATTCGACTCAAAATATCCGCAACATCGCCCTCGCATCCCACAGTGGATCTGGCAAAACCATGCTGGCAGAGGCACTGCTCTTTTTTACAGGCGGATTAACCCGCTTGGGGGATATCAACGCAGGGACGACAGTATCTGATTTCCAGGATGAAGAAAAGCGCCGGGGGATATCAATTTCAACTTCGGTGGTGCCTGTTGAGTATGAAAATGTGAAAATCAACCTGCTTGATACGCCTGGATACACGGATTTTGTTGGTGAAGTCATCTCTGCCATGCGTGTAGTTGATGGTGTACTCATTCCTGTTGATGCTGTCGCTGGATGTGAAGTAGGTACAGAGCTGGCGTGGTCCTATGCGGATGATTTTGAACTGCCAAGATTTGTGGTCATTAATATGATGGACCGGGATAACGCAAATTTCCAGAAAGCCCTCGATTCGGTTCGGGAAATGACTTCAATGCGATTAATTCCCCTCCAACTACCCTGGGGAGAAAAGGCTGAATTTTCTGGCGTGATTGATGTTCTGGGGAACAAGGCCTACAAAGGAAACGGTACGGAATCGGGGGAGATCCCTGCTGAATACCAGGATCAGGTTGAAGAACTCCGGATGGAGATCATTGAAGCAGCCGCCGAAGGCAATGATGACCTGCTCATGAAATACCTGGAAGGCGAAACCTTAACCGAGGCTGAAATCCTCATTGGATTAAGAGCCGCAGTTCTATCACGTTCAATTGTGCCTGTGCTGGTCGCTTCTGGCACCGCAGAGGTTGGAATGGCCCCGCTGCTTGACGCTATCGTGAAATTAATGCCCTCACCAGATCAGATGCCAGCAGCAATTGCGGAAGGGGCAAAGGGTGAAGAAGAATTGCCCGCTACTGACAGTGGACCGTTTGCAGCTTATGTCTGGAAAACTACTGCAGACCCCTATGTGGGGAAAATCACCTATTTCCGGGTCTATTCTGGCTCTGTTAGTTCAGACAGCAAGATTTGGAATCACCATGAAGATGAAGAAGAGCGCTTCGGCAATATTCATGTCATGCGAGGTAAAAATCAGCTGGATGTGAAAAACGTACATGCTGGTGATATCGTGGCTGTTCCCAAGTTGAACTTCACCTCTACTGGCCATACGCTTGGCGATGAAGGCCATCCCCTCAAATTGCCTGTGCCCCATTATCCAACCGCGCTGTACAGGGTGGCAGTGATCCCAGCGACCCAGGCTGATTCGGCCAAACTCAGTCCAACTCTATCCAGGCTGTGTGAAGAGGATATGACCCTGTCCTGGAAGCAGGATACAACGACAAAAGAAACCATCCTGGAGGGCATGGGCGGTCAACACATCGATGTGGCCATTCGGAAAGCCAAGGATATTTTCCAGACCGAGCTAAATACTCAAATCCCCAAGGTGCCTTATCAGGAAACCATCAGTAAAAAAGGTTCTGCCCAATACAGGCACAAGAAGCAGTCTGGCGGTTCGGGGCAGTTTGCCGAAGTCCATATGCGGCTTGAACCGCTGCCTGATCAACGTTTTGAGTTTGTAAATGAGGTCTTCGGCGGTGCGATTTCCAAGAACTACATGCCCGCAATTGAAAAGGGCGTTAAAACCGTGATGGAAGAAGGCGTCCTGGCAGGATACCCGGTAGTGAATGTCAAGGTGGCTGTGTTTGATGGAAAAGAACATCCTGTGGATTCCAAGCCAGTGGCTTTTGAGATCTGCGCCCGACAGGTCTTCAAGATGGCATTCAAAGAGGCAGGCGGAGTGCTCCTTGAGCCGATTGTGAATGCGAAAGTGACTGTTCCTGAGGAGAACATGGGCGACATTCTGGGTGATTTCAACACCCGCCGCGCCCGGGTGCAGGGGATGGACACAAAAGGCGGACGATCCGTTGTTTCTGCCCAGGTACCCCTGGCTGAGATGCAGCGCTATACCACCGACTTGCGTTCCATGACTGGAGGACGGGGTATGTTTGAGATGGAATTTTCTCACTACCAGCAGCTGCCTTCCCATATTGCTGAAGAGGTGATTGCAGCCAACACGAAGGAAGAGGAATAAAGGTCAACCGCTCAATAAAAAGATAAAAGATCCCCGCGGTATTGGAGCGGGGATCTTTTTTTACATCAATCTGGCGCTAAGATCAAGGCCCCTTGGTCTCAATTAGTTTCAGCCAAGTAAAGAGCTTAGGCGCGCCGTAAGCGATCCACAATCCGATCAAGAAATAGCGGAGGAAACGCAGGGAATAGGAGAGCAGGTCGATTTCTTTCGGGAAGACAGATCCCAGCCCGAGGTATAAGGCCAGGACGCCCAGGATGCCGGCCAGATAGCGCAGGATCCGCTGCCAGACAGAACCCCGGGCGCTGAATCCCCCCGATTGGTTTAAGAGGATCATACCCAGACCTAGGCCAAGAAAAGAACCAGCGGTCGTCATTATTCCCTCGTAATGATAGGGCTCAATCATCTCTCCGGCTCCCTCGATCCATGTTTGGGGAAGAGCAGGAGGGTTAAAGGGTGGGACAATCAGCAAAGCGGGAATGATGAACAGGCTGGATGCCAGCAGAAGGGCAAGGATCTGAAAGAGGAGAGAATTATCCCTAAACCAGGCTCCCACACCTTCTTCAAGTTTCAGATAAAGCCATAATAAAACAGCGCCGGTAAGCCAACCTGCCAATACATCCTGGGTGAAGTGCACTCCCATCACGATCCTGGAAAGTCCGATCAAGAAGACGATCAGCGCAAAAGCCCAGCGGAGCCAAATTTTCCTGGTGGAGGTTCCCAACAAACCCCAGATGCTGACAGCGTTCTGGGCATGGCCAGAGGGAAAGCCAAATCCAGCTCCCTCTGCCAGGCTGGAAACCCGGGAAGAAACCCAGAAGGGACGGGGCCACTGGAAAACGAATTTAAGGAAGTTGTTTAGGCCCCCGCTCACCAACAGCATGATCCCGATCCGGATGCCTAGTGTGGCATCAATGCACCAGAACAGAGCCGGCATGATGATCAGATAGAATTCAGTGTTCCCTAAAAAAGTTATCCCTTTAAATATAGCAGCCAGCCAGGCGGGAATGTTTTGAAACCAGATTGAGACTGGAAGGAAGAGTTGTATCAGGGTTTCCACAGCATTTTCCTCCTGAGAAGTGTGAATAATAGGATGGGTGAAATTAGCATGATTGACACGCTGAAGATCGAGTCCGGTCTGGCTTTATATAATGCGCCTGCCAGTGGGGGAGCGGCCACCATTGCCAATCCTGTTGCCGTTTCCAGGATCCCGTACGCCAGGCCCAGATTAGCTGGGCAGACCATCTTTTCAACCTGGGCGATGAGCAGAGAGCGTGTTGCCCTGAATCCGCCCAGCAGGAAGTAACCAGCGATCAAGATCGGAAGCTGGGAAAATTTCCACAGCAGGGCGGCGAAAGTTCCCACAAATACCTGGCCGAGAATCAGCCCGGCTTGTGCGGGAAGCTGTCCAAAAGCCAGGCTGATCAGCACATTACCAAAGTTGGTCACTGCCCCAAGGATGCCAATTGTGCCCAGGGAAATACCCAGCTGATTCTGTAAATAGTTGGGAGCCAGAGGTTGAGGCAAAAACAGTGCCAGGTAAACGAGAAAAACGTATGGGAGGTACCTGGTGTAGGCGCGGTTCATCAACAAGTCCCCAGCAGGATGAGCACGTTTTTCCTCTCTTGGTTGGGGGCTGATGAAGAAGATGATCAGGGTAGAAATAATAAAAACAAAAAAAGCAAAGAAGTATATCGACCGCAGGCCAAAATGACCGGCAAGCAAACCACCGATCAACGGCCCGGCAATACCCCCTAGGAAAAATCCTGCCGTAGTTGTGGTCAGGGCTTGCTCTACTGTCAGGTCCTGCCGGGCAGCTGTAGCATAGCTGTTAAGTGGAGCGATCACAAATACTGTCGTTGAATAAAGGATCACGCCAATGGAAAACAAGACCAGGGTCTGGGATAAGGCCATCAGGCCAACCGTGACAATGCCCATGCCCCAGGCTGCCCACATCAGCTGCCTGCATCCTATTCGGTCTGCGAGATAACCCGCGGGGATGTGAACGACGGTCATCGCCAATCCCATTCCTCCCAGAATGCCCCCGATCACTAAGGGAGATGCTCCCAGCTCCTCCAGATAGAGGGGCTGGAAATACATAAATGCGCCTTCACCGATTCCCCAGGTGATCAGGCTGGCAACGACCAGGATGAAATCCTTTTTCATGAACGGGATTCCAGCACATTCTGAATGAATTGGTGGGCTGTCTGAAAAACCAGGCTTTTGTCGAGATCGCGGGTCACAACGTGACCGCTGTTCTCAAGGAGTAATTTCTGAACGTTTTCATCGGGGGTGCCCAATTCCCGGGCGATCTTTTCCAGGTTATGATAGGGGACACCGATGTCCTTTTTAGAATGCACCAGGAGTGCTGGAACAGTGATGGCGGACAGGGACGCGCGCATAGCTGCCAGCAGGTGTATTAGCTGGATAAGCGCTTTTGTCGGGTACTTATCATAGGAAAAATGATCCTCATTAGCGTGTGGATCCTGCCAATCAGATTTTTCCTTGGACGTATAAGGGATGATCTTGGCGTAGAGAGGGAGAATTTTCAAGCGCGGATCCGGTTCCATCTCGTATGGGGCCGATAGGCTGATCACGCCCGCAACGGGCAGGAAGGAAGCATGGTAGAGTGCCAACACACCTCCCATAGATAAGCCGATGATGAATACCCTGCTGGTATTGGGTTGAAGCAGGTGCCAGCCATCCAGGACAGAATTGGACCAGTCTTGCCAGGTGACCCTATTCATATCCTCAATTCTTGTACCATGGCCGGCCAGGCGGATTCCCAGGACGCTGAAGCCTTTTTCAGCCAGGAATTCACCCAGGGGGCGCATCTCTGTCGGGGCCCCGGTGAAACCATGAATTAACAGGCACCCGGTCTCATTACCGGGAAAGTAAAATGGCTCGGTAGTCTTGACTAACATCCTTCTCTTCCCTTTCTGTGAGTGATATCCTTGTTCGAGTTGGCCTAGAGGAAATCGTCCTCCAGCATCAATTGGGTCAGCTCCCGGGGCTGACCAGTCAAGGAGCGGCAGCCATGATCAGTGACCAGAATGTCATCCTCAATCCGCACCCCGCCCCGGTTGGGCAGGTAGATACCGGGTTCGATAGTGAACGTCATGCCCGGAATTAATTCCGTATTGTCAAAGGCGCTGATATAGGGCTCTTCATGGGCTTCACGGCCCAGGCCGTGTCCGGTGCGGTGGATAAAGAACTCACCATAGCCAGCATCGGCAATCACTTTCCGGGCAGCTCTGTCGACATCACTGGCCAGCGCGCCGGGTTTAACTGCTGCCCGCCCGGCGGCATTGGCTTCCTTGACAAACTGGGCGATTTTTTCAAGTTCAGGATGGATATCGCCTACAGCAAAAACCCGGGTGATATCCGAATAGTAACCATTGTACCCGGCGCCCCAGTCAACCAAAATCAGATCACCTTCCCTGAGAACCCGGTTTCCGGGAACTGCATGGGGGTTGGCGGCGTTTTCGCCAAAAGACACGATTGGAAAAAACGGCAGCTCGGGGTCTGATCCACTCTGAAGCAAACGACCTACTAACCTGGAAGCGACTTCCTTTTCTGTTACACCGGGTTTGATAGAGGAAAGAATGGCTGCCAGCGCGCTTTCGGCGATTCTGGCGGCTTCACTCATGCGCTCGATTTCAATTTCGTCTTTAATCATGCGCATTTTCGAGATGATTTCTTGGGCGTTGATGAGTTCCAGGTCAGGCGCAGCACCCTGAAGGTAGGATAGTTCCAACATTCGCAGGCGGCGGGGAATCACACCCAGTCTTCCATTTAACAGTCCAGCTTCCCCCAGGGCGGCCTGAAATACATCCATCCAGGATGATGGATCCTCATTGAAAGTAAAGGGGCGGACTTGATAGGGCAGTCTCTCAACTTTCTTTTGCTCCAGCTCCGGAAGGATTATTAATGGAGAGCCCATCTGGGGAAAAATCATCAGCACAGGCCGCTCCATCAGATGAAAGCCCAGCCCGGAAAAATAGGATAGATCAGGCCCAGGGTTCAAGGCAATTCCCTGGAGATCATTTTGCCCTATCAGTTCCTGAAGATGGTTGGATCTTTTCTGGATTTCTTCCATCATGGTTTCTCCCTGAGCGATTGTTTTGCTTCCCGTTTGCGATACCACGTCCGTAGGGAATACTGGTATCATAACCCATTTTTTGACCTTTTTTATTGGAGATGGTTCTTAATGAGAGTGAAGATCAGCTCAGAGTTTTTAAAGTGGAAAATCTTCTTCCTGCCAGGGAAGAAGATTCCGTCAAACAGAGAAATTTTCAGGGAATTCAAGCCCCGCCTGATGATAATTCTTAGTTATCAAGAGATAAAAAGATCAACTCTTCGCCGCTTGCTATTTGCAGGTAGAGCTTGCTGCCTTCGATCCTGTAACTGGTTGCTCTGGATAGCAGCGACATGATGGTTTGCTCCTGCTTCATGATCCCCTCAGGATCCATGCAAGCCATCTCAGTCCATCCCAATCCTTCCACGGTAATTTGATCTCCCTTGGTCTGGTAGGCCCCGAAGTAATGATTACAGCCGGTTGATCCGCTGATCTCAGCGGATTCAAAATTCGCGGTCATGGCGGTATTACCGATCAGGCTCTTCCCACCATAGCTTTCCAAGGTCCAGGTTGTTCCGTTCAGATTGGCTCCTGACCCTTCTGAGAAAATCCCACAGCTGCTGAGGACTAGCGAGATCAGTATTGATCCAAGAATGACGATTGATTTTTTCATAGTTTACTCCATTTCCTCGATTGGGTATTAGACGGAATTCTCTCTGAGAAAGTTCCAGCCTGTGAAAATTTCCTCCCGGGAAAAATATCCTGGCGTTGATTTTACCGCTATAATCAATATCAAAATCAAACACCGGGAGATTGCCTTGAAATTGAAATCTGGCTGGAAATGGTTATTGGCGATAGCAGCAATTTTGCTGGCCGCATTACTTGTGCAGTACCTGGTATCCAATCTATTAAATATCGAAACACAACAACTCGATCAAGAATCTAAGAGGTCAGCTCCTGGCGAGTTTCTTCTCCTGCCAGCAGGAGAGGTACATTATCGCCTGGCTGGTCCGAACGACGCTCCCCTGGTTGTACTTGTCCACGGCTTTTCAGTGCCATCCTATGTCTGGGATCCCACTTTTTCGGCCCTGGAAGAAGCAGGATACCAGGTTTTGGCCTTTGATCTTTTTGGTCGAGGTTACTCTGAACGACCGCAAGGTAATTATGATATTGATTTGTTTACAAAACAACTAGATGATCTGCTTACCGCCCTGGAAATCGATGAGCCGGTTGTCCTGAGTGGTTTGTCGATGGGAGGGCCGATCGTGGCTCGGTTTGCTCGCACCCACCCCGAGCGGGTATCCGGGGTTATTTTGATCGCACCAGAAGTGATTCAAACTACCCCGGGAGATATTTTTCCCCTTAATGTCCCATTGCTCGGGGAATTCCTGATGGGCGCGGTTATGGAGCCTTTTGTGCTGCCCCGATTGCAGGCTGCAGATTTCGTTCACCCGGAACGATACCCAGATTGGGAAGCCCAGTACAGGGTCCAGCTCCAGTATAAAGGGACGGGCAAAGCCCTGCTTTCGACCATCCGAAACCTGACCGAGCAAGATCCGGAGGAGGAATACCAGGCTCTTGAGGAGACTGGAATTCCTCTGTTGTTGATCTGGGGCGAGGAAGACCAGACAATAAGTCGGGACCATATTGAGATCCTGGGTCAATTAATGCCGAAGATGCAGGTTGAGGTCGTTCCAGACGCAGGCCACCTGCCTCACTATGAACAAGATGAGATTGTTGATCCACTGATCATTAACTTCTTGAACGCTCGCTGAGAATATCTGACCTCAATTGAATAGCAGCAGGAACTTCTCGTAGATCATTTGAGGGAGAAATGATCGGGAGTGAGTTCACTTCGGGTATTCTATCTTAATGATTTCTTCATGTTCTCTGAACAAATTCCTAAACTATCCAGGGTATCCTGTGGATGTTATTAGTAACCCAGGAGGACCTGATGAAAAAAATATTGCTTTTAGCCGCGGTAATTTTTGTAGCAGCTTCTTGCGCTGCTGTTCCAGATCAAGAGATTTCGTCTGAAGAAACAATGAGCTCTGAAGAAGTTGAGGTGTATGGGGAGCAGCCTCGCGGAAACATTCCCCCAGATAACACGCCTGGAGGCTCCTCCATGCTTTTGAATGATTTGGAATTCAGTGAGTCGGAAATCTCCGGGATCATTTTCATGCGCGAAGAGGAAAAGCTGGCCAGGGATGTCTACCTTCAACTGGCTGATCTTTGGGGTATGAATATTTTTACCAACATTGCCGGCAGCGAGGATACCCATATGGGAGCTGTTTTGTCTCTCATCGAGATGGCGGGACAGGAAGATCCAGCCCGGGCGAAGGGAAATGGTGAGTTCCTGGACCAGGACCTGCAAGCCCTGTATGATAGTTTGGTTGTCCGGGGAGGGGAAAGTCTGGTGGAAGCCCTGTTGGTGGGGGCAGCTATCGAGGAGATTGATATCCTGGACCTCCAGCAGTACCTGGCTGAAACTGACAATTCTTCTATTACCGCGGTCTATCAGAATTTGCTCAATGGATCGATCAATCATCTGAACGCATTTGTACGAATCTACGAGCGTCGGACCGGGGAAGAATACCAGCCCCAGTACCTGACAGAAGAGGTTTTCCAGGCTTTGCTGTCTGGTTCCTCCTCCCGGGGTGGAGGAGGAGCCAGACAGGACCGCAGCGCCCAGCCCGCTGGAAAGGGCAAGGCGCAGTGATCTGAAGTTGAAAATGGAAGATTGAATATTGTTTTTTTACGATATTCAATCTTCAGCGGTGGGAATTATTCTTGGTCATTCCCTCTCCTCTGTCTCCGCTTGACAGACATCTTCCCCTCAACTACAATGTTCTCGAATGCAAACCAGGGCCTGTAGCGCAGTTGGGAGCGCGCATCAATCGCACTGATGAGGTCGCGGGTTCGAATCCCGCCAGGTCCACTCAGGTTGACGTGATTGGCTGAAACGAGTAAAATAAGGCCCATATCCCTGGGCCCATGGCGCAGCTGGGAGCGCGTCTCAATGGCATTGAGAAGGTCGTGGGTTCGAATCCCACTGGGTCCACAAAAATGCACTTCCTGCGGGAAGTGCTCCATATTTATAAACCGGGAGTAGTAGGTTATCTGCCAGAGAGGTGAGATCGCTGGCTGAGAGTTTCACCAGGAGCGCCCGCAGAGCGCAAGGAAATCGAACTCGCCCGGCACAGCTTGCTGTGATTCTTCCTCGGAAATCAAGTAAGAGGCAGCGGGTCCTCCCGTTATAGAGGCCCTAAGAGGTGATGCCTGACATCATAAGCAGGGTGGTACCGCGGAGTCAACCTTCGTCCCTGAGCGGCGAAGTTTTTTTGTTTAATGGGGATTATCTAATGTTGATTTGGGGTCATTGTGACCGGGAGTATAGTTATGGTAAGGGAATACAACCCGCAGGAAATTGAGCCTAGATGGCAGCGCAAATGGGAAGCCGATGGCCTCTACAATGCGGATATCGATGAGACCAGGGAAAAATTTTATGCTTTGACCATGCTGCCCTATCCCTCTGGGGATCTGCATATTGGGCATTGGTATGCCCTGGCGCCTTCCGATGCCAGGGCACGTTTCAAACGCATGCAGGGCTATAACGTGATGTTCCCGATGGGCTTTGATGCATTTGGTCTGCCGGCTGAAAACGCGGCGATATCCCGTGGCATCCATCCCAAGCAGTGGACTTACCAAAATATCGACCACATGCGAGTGCAGCTTCGAACCATGGGAACGATGATTGATTGGCGCCGGGAAGCGGTTTCTGCCGATCCTTCTTACTATCGCTGGACCCAGTGGTTTTTCATCCAGCTCTACAATAACGATCTGGCTTACCGGAAATATTCGCCGGTGGACTGGTGCCCCCAGTGCAACACTACTCTGGCGCGCGAGCAAGTTCATGGAGATGACCGGCATTGCGAGCGCTGCGGTACGCAGGTGATAAAAAAGGACCTGGAGCAGTGGTTCTTCAAAACCACCCAATATGCCGACGAACTGATCGATTTTTCACAGATCGACTGGCCCGATCGGGTTCGCACTCTGCAGACCAACTGGGTAGGGCGTTCAGAAGGTGCGGATGTGTATTTTAAGACGGAAGATGGCGATGAGCTGACCGTGTTCACTACCCGGCCAGATACACTCTGGGGGGCTACTTTTATGGTCCTGGCGCCTGAACATCCCCTGGTCGAAAAGATCACAACCCCGGAGCACCTAGAAGCGGTAAAAAACTATCAGTTGGAAGCTGAGAACAAGACCGAGATCCAGCGTGCGGCAGCCGACAAGGAAAAGACTGGCGTTTTCACCGGGGGATATGCGATCAACCCGGTCAATGGCGCCCGGATCCCGATCTGGATTGCTGATTATGTGATGATGGGCTATGGCTATGGTGCCATCATGGCTGTGCCAGCTCATGACGAGCGCGATTTCGCCTTTGCCCGCCAGTATGGCCTGGAGATTATCCCGGTCATCCAGCCGGAAGGGGAAGAATTTGACGGCACGACTATGGAGGAAGCTTATGTTGGTCCAGGATTAATGATCAATAGCGCTCAATTTGACAGCACGGCAGTGACCAACGCCAAGGGCAGGAAGAATCCTGGGTTGGCGAAGGTGATTGACTGGCTTGAAGCGGAAGGCCTTGGGGAGGAAGCGGTCAGTTATAAATTGCGGGACTGGTTGATCTCACGCCAGCGCTACTGGGGCGCGCCTATTCCTATGGTGTATTGCGAAAATTGCGGCTGGAATCCTGTCCCGGAAGACGAGCTGCCTGTCTTGCTGCCAGATGATGTGGAGTGGCTGCCCACTGGAGAAAGTCCCCTGAAGCTGCACCCTACCTGGAAGGGCACGGTATGCCCTTCCTGCGGAAAAGATGCTATCCGGGAAACAGATACCATGGATACATTCATGTGCTCTTCCTGGTATCACCTGCGCTACCTGAGTCCAGAGTACGCAAATGGTCCTTTTGACCCCAAGGAGTATAAGTACTGGATGCCAGTAGATATTTACACTGGGGGAATTGAACACGCCAACATGCATCTGATTTACACGCGTTTCTTTCATAAAGCCTTGCGTGACATGGGGCTAACAGAAGGAAATGAGCCCATGTCCCAGCTTCGCAACCAGGGCATGGTACTGGGGGAAGATGGAGAAAAGATGTCCAAAAGCCGGGGCAATGTGGTATCTCCGGATGACCTGGTAAACCGTTATGGCGCGGATACGGTCCGGGGCTACCTGATGTTCTTTGCCCGCTGGGATCTGGGTGGTCCCTGGAACAGCAAGGGTATTTCCGGCACCGAGCGCTGGCTGAACCGGATCTGGAACCTGTACACGGAAGCACCTGAAGAGGGCCTTGCCTCTGCTGGAGTTATAAAAGAAACCAAGCAGGCTCTGCACGCTGCCCTGGACAGGATCACCAGGGATTATGAGCGCTTTGAGTTCAACACCATCATATCTTCCCTGATGGAGCTTCTCAATACGCTGTATGAAGCCCGCAGGGCAGGGGCAGGGAATAATCCAGAATGGCAGGAGATCCTGGAAACCTATTTGTTGATGTGTGCCCCGGCAGTCCCTCATATCGCCGAGGAGCTGTGGACAGAAGTGCTGGGCAAACCCTATTCCATTCACGACCAACTCTGGCCGGAAGTGGATCCTGAGATGCTGGTCCAGGACGAGGTTACTCTCATCGTCCAGGTCAACGGAAAATTACGGGATCGCATCAACGTGCCGGCAAACATCAGCAAAGAAGAGGCGGAGAAAGTTGCCCTGGCCAGTCCCGGAGCGGCGCCATATCTGGAGGGGAAAGAGATCCGGAAGGTAGTGGTGGTGCCGGGCCGGTTGGTGAATATTGTGATCTAAAGAGAGAACGAAGCCAAAACGAAAAAGTTCAAAGCCGCGGAGGAGAAACTGCCGCGGCTTTTTTCGTATAGGCAATCAAACCAGGATAGGAAGCTGAACCTCCAGATCAGAAGGGGAAAGGGAGAATGGGGTATACTAAGGTCGATATATATTTCCTACGTTTTTCCTCTCAAGGAGTCAAATCATGGGGTACAAAAAAGAGGTTGTCATCGCAGCAAAAGCGCCACAGGCCATTGGGCCGTATTCTGCAGGGGTTAAAGCTGGAGGTTTTGTATTCACTGCCGGACAGCTGGGCATTGACCCGCAGAGCGGGGAATTCGTGTCCGGAGGAATTGAAGCCCAAACTCGCAAAGCGCTGGAAAACTTAGCCGCAGTACTGGAAGCAGCTGGAAGTTCCCTGGAAAACGTGGTCAAGACGACAGTCTTTTTATTCGATATGAACGATTTTGGGGCGATGAATGGGATCTATGGCCAGTTCTTCACTGAGGATTTTCCTGCCCGGTCAGCTGTACAGGTTGCCCGGTTGCCCAAGGATGGTCTGGTGGAGATCGAAGCTGTTGCCTTATTGGATTGAATCCTTGGGATAGGAATTAGATGAGCGGCGAACTGATCCTGGTGGTGGATGATGAACCCAATATCATTGAACTGGCCCAGCTTTACCTGGAGCGAGAGGGGTTCCGGGTCATCTCGGCGTCTGACGGGAAAGAGGCTCTGGAAGCTGTTGAGGGGTACCATCCTGCCCTAATGGTGCTGGACCTGATGCTGCCAGAAATTGATGGTTTGGAGGTCTGCCGAACCCTGCGGGGTAATAAAGATCCGGTCGCAATCCTGATGTTAACCGCCCGGGATGAGGATATTGATAAAATTCTGGGCTTGGAGCTGGGCGCGGATGATTATCTCACAAAGCCCTTTAATCCCAGGGAACTGGTAGCCCGGGTTAAAGCCGTCCTGCGGCGGGGCGGGGGACAGAATCTTGACCCGGAGGGAGAGCCCCTCCAAATCGAGGACCTCCGGATTGACCCCCTGCGCCGCGAAGTTCAGGTTGGGGGCCAGCTGGTGGAGATCCGCACCCAGGAATTTGATCTATTATATGTCCTGGCGCGCCATCGCGGCATCGTGCTCAGCCGCGACCAACTTCTGAATCTGGCCTGGGGTTACGATTATTTTGGAAGCACACGCACTGTGGACGTCCATATTGGCCTCCTCCGAAAAAAGTTGGTTGGCTCGAGAGTAAGAATTGAGACAGTTACCAAGGTAGGGTATAAGCTGGTCCCGCTGGTCTAAACGGATCCTGTTTCCTATGTTTACTTCATTGCGCACTCGCCTGTGGTTAACCTATGCGGTCATTATCATCCTTATCCTCAGTATCCTGGGAGCAGGTATTTTTGTGTACATCATCCGCAATCCTCTGATTGACCGCCAGGCGCTGGCCCGGTTGGATGCTGCCAAGCTGCTGATCCAGCGACAGCTGAGAGAGCGCTCCTTTCTGCCGCGAGAACGGCAGGGATTATTCGAGCGCATCGGCGGCTCTTTGGATCTCCGCCTGATCCTGTTTGACTCATCAAGGGAAGTGGCCCTGGACTCCCAACCGGAAGAGCCCCAGATTAATTTGCCGGATGGAAATCCTCCTCCACGCCAGAAAGGCCAAATCAAGGACCAGGACGGAAAAACCTGGCTGTACAGCTCCTGGGAGCTGGAAACCGGTGAAATGCTCCTGCTGGCACTTCCCCGCCAAGGGGGGCTGCAGCTGCTTAGGAGTCCGCTTTTGCGGGAAACCCTCCGGGAGGATTTTCTACCCTCTTTCGTTCAAGCAGGGTTGGTGGCTTTTGTGTTGGCTGTGATTTTTGCGGTTTGGATGGGCAGCTGGATCGCCAGTCCCCTGCAGGAAATGGAGAAAGCGGCCAGGACACTTTCAGAGGGGGAATACCAGCAGATTCCCGTTAAGGGTCCGGACGAAGTCCGCTCACTGGCCAGCTCATATAATCAGATGGTGGATAAAGTCAAGTCTACCCAACAGTCCCAGCGCGATTTTGTGGCTAACGTTTCCCATGAGCTGAAAACACCCCTGACCTCCATCCAGGGTTTTTCCGGCGCCATCCTCGACGGCACGGTTGCTGAAGGTCCAGCTTTGCAGAAAGCTGCTGGAATCATCACGACCGAAGCGGATCGTATGTACCGGCTGGTGGTGGACCTGCTGGATCTCGCTCGCTTTGATGCCGGCACAATTTCCCTGGACAGGCAGGAACTTGACCTGGAACGCCTGCTCAATCAGGTTGGCAGCCAACTCATTCCCCAGGCAGCCGAAGCGAAAGTGGAGTTTGTACTTGACATTGACCCCCTGCCAACCTGCGTGGGCGACGAAGACCGGCTTTCCCAGGTCTTTACGAACCTGGTCGATAATGCCATTAAACACACACCAGCTGGAGGGTTTGTGCGCCTTTCAGCCAGGAGTGAAAGCGGGTTGGCCAGAGTTGAAGTGATTGATAGCGGAGAGGGGATCCCCGCTGAACACCTGCCCCGTATCTTTGAGCGTTTTTATAAAGTGGATGGTACCCGTAAGAAAGAAACCATACCGGGGACAGGCCTGGGCCTGGCTATCGCCCAACAGATCGTTCAGGCGCACGGTGGGACCATTATCGTACGAAGCCAAATCGGGGAAGGGACAGCTTTTGAAGTCAGTCTTCCTGTGGTTAAATCGGCTGACCTGACCGTAATGGAACTTCCACTGAGTCAATAAGGATAGGTCCCCGAGCATACCGGCCTGTTGTAGCCTAAAGCCTTGCAGGTTATTGGGAAGCCAATTGAGAGCATCCTGCAGCTGTTATCGCGACCACCCATTTCTACGGGAGAGTGGATTTTGAGTAGCTTTTACTCCTCTTGGTTTGATAAAATAGACAGGGTACCAGCCCAATCAGTAATGGGGATATCGCTTAGGTTCATTTTAAATGTTTTTTATGAACCGGGCTACCTTGCCGGATCTGATGATTAACCTGACGACACCTGCGAAGATCGTTGATTCAAGGGAAATAACTCTATGCCTATCTCATTAGTAACAGGTGGTGCCGGTTTTATCGGCTCGCATCTTGTAGATACACTTCTGGAAAGGGGAGATGTCGTCCGTGTGCTAGACAACCTTTCTACTGGGAATATTGGAAATCTTCATGGAGTTCTAGACCGGATTGATTTTAGGGAGGGGGATATTCGAAAACTAGAAGATCTCAAGCGGGCCCTAACGGGAGTAGACTATGTCTTCCATCAGGCAGCATTTGTTTCTGTGCCGCTGTCGTTGGAAGATCCGGATGCCTGCCTGGACACGAATGTCCAGGGAACTCAAAAGATACTGGAATTGTCGAGGCAGGCTGGTGTCAAGCGGGTCGTGCTGGCATCCAGCGCTGCTGTTTATGGAGAGAGCACTGACATTCCTCTTGTGGAGAATGGCAGGACAGATCCCTTATCCCCTTATGCGTCGTCGAAATACATCTCTGAGATTTTTGCCCGGATGTACACCCACCAGCTTGGGCTGGATGTAGTGGCGCTGCGTTATTTTAATGTTTTTGGACCCAGACAAAATCCGGAGTCGGATTATGCCGCGGTAATTCCAATTTTTATCAAAGAGTTGATCAATGAGGAAACCCCTTTGATCTATGGTGATGGTAAACAAAGTCGCGATTTTATCTTTGTTGACGATGTCGTTCAGGCCAATCTTCTTGCGATGGAAGCCAACGGCGCACCAGGCCGGGTGATCAATATCTGCTCAGGCCAGGAAATCTGTTTGCTGGATTTGCTGCATATCTTTGAAGGTATTTTCAACCGGGATATCGAACCGAAGTTTGAAGCCCCCCGACCAGGAGATATCTATCGTTCCCTGGGTGATCCATCCCTGGCCAGGGAGCTGTTGGGTTTTTACCCCCAGTTTACAATAAGGAACGGCCTGCAAGCTACGGCTGACTGGATAATAGGATATTCAAGTGACTAAATTGATCCAGGATTCATTGAGATTTTGGGGAGTGTAGATGGCGAAGATATCATCTCAAGAGTGGCAGGACTTCATCAGCGGTTGCCCAGGTGCCCATATACTGCAAACGAACGCCTGGGGAGAGCTGAAATCCAGTTTTGGCTGGACTCCTACTCGGCTGATCCAGGGCAACCTGGGAGCTCAGATTCTGGTACAGCAGCTTCCCCTGGGATATAAAGTTGCCTATATCCCCCGAGGTCCAGTATCCTCATCCGGCTCTCTGATCAACCATCCGGATTGGCCTGCTTTTCAGCAAGAACTGGATGCCTACTGCCTTGAGCACAAGGTGGTTTTCCTGAGAATGGAGCCGGATATTTGGGAAGAGGATCTTCCAGGAAACGACCAGCCCTTTCCTGGCTTCAGAAGCAGCTCCCATAGCATCCAACCTCCGAGGACCATAGTGGTCAGCCTGGATGGCACTGAAAACCAGATCCTGGCCCGAATGAAATCCAAAACCCGCTACAACATTCGCCTGTCAGACAAAAAAGGAGTTACCGTTCGGGAAATTACCTCTGTGGATCCTTTTTACGATTTATTGCAGGGGACTTCGGACCGGGCCGCCTTCGGCATCCACACCCGTGCGTACTACCAGGAAACCTTTCAGATTTTCCACCCCTTAGGTGCCTGTGCGATTTTCCTGGCTGAATTCCAGGGAACACCCCT
>Ga0209834_10000075_pt1 | contig 55281 bp, 44 predicted proteins | sample Mar14236cmmetaG_FD_184134 | JGI IMG/M metagenome (GOLD analysis project Ga0209834, IMG submission 184134) | Marine hydrothermal vent microbial communities from Guaymas Basin, Gulf of California to study Microbial Dark Matter (Phase II) - Marker... ... | reverse complement strand
GCATTTATACTTGACCTGGCAGGGATCTCCCTTTGACCCGAATCCCGCATTGCGGGATGAGCTCGGCGACCACAGAGAGTCAAAAGGGAAGATGAGCGAAGCAAATCAGGGGGATCTTGGTTTTTCATTCTATGCTCACTCTCCCCCAGGTGAGGAAGATCTCTCCATGGGCTCATCAGATTCTGTCCAGAATACATGGTCTGAACCAGGCTCAATGTAGTATGCTTCATTTTCCCTGATTTTCAGGGTGTCATTCCCTATCCCGGCAAATCCCTTTCCCCTGGTGATAATTAAGTACTGGGGGAAAGGGTTTGTGTCACCGGGTTCATTTACCTGCTGCCCCCTGTTTACCCGGTACCAGGCACTGCGCACTCCAATCTTATCAGCTGTAGTGTAGAAGATTGGGATGGCATGTCCTCAGTGTACAATCCTTGAGTTCTCTTCAGCAAGAACCACTTTGTCATGCGGTGAAGTGTTGAAGAAACGCTGCAGGAAAAACATGATTGCTAATTATAATATGTTGTGATTGATCATTATCAGTTACTGTGAAATTCACAATAATTTCGTAATCACTATCTGTCTTTTCTACAAATGATTTGCACCAGCTTTCAAGAATAATGGTAATATCTTCCTCACCGGAAGCCGCTTGTTGTGTTTCTTTACTTTCAGTATTACAGCCACAGTGCACAAGGCTGAAAAGGATCAAGGTAAGTGTTATTATTGAAAATTTATTCATGAGATTGTTTTTGGCGGAAATAATAAATTTATCGCAATACTGCGGAGACACTCATCCTGGGCGACCCTGCCTTGTTGCCATTAAGATTTGGACTTCTTCAGGAAATTCCACATCGGTACTTTTCCTATATATGCATTATAAGCATCTCCAAATTTCCTGATATTGTATTTACTTTCCTTTCTCGCTGCCTGCCAGAAGCAAAAAAATGAGATAATACATAATATGGTGGCCGGGACAGACTGGAATACTAATATAAAGGCGATTGACCATAAGGCTAAACCCAGTGTCATTGGTTGCCTGATATGCCCGTACAGACCTTTATTGATAAATGTCGTGGTCTGGGTAAAGTCACTGCCTTTGGACTTCCCCCTGTGTTTGAGAGCAATTACGGAAGAAATTACCAGGTAGGCTGATGGCAGGTAAAGGATGAAACCAAAGATCTGCAGCCACAGGGAGTCAAGCCTCTTCCACGCCCCGTCGTTACCAATGGTAAGCTCAAGTACCGTCACACTGAAAAAAATACCAAGCCCTGCATGCATGTAGAGTTCAGCAATTACCTTTTCTCTTATTGCATGTATTATAGAGTACCCGTTGAATATCCATATTATGGCACATAAACCAATACACAAGCAGAGATTTAACATATTTTCTTTTTAGTGTAATTTATATCATTCCCTGAATAATTAAAAGAAGAACACAATTTTTTCCTCAGCTTCAGCCTCAACTTAACCTTCTATTCTATGTAAAAGGATAATCTATTATATAACTTTACCGTTTAAATTACAGGTAAAAGGTTTTTATTAAATGAAAAGCGGAAAAACCGGGTTCCTAAAAATCATTCTTGTATCACTGGCAGCGGCATTGGCAGGATTAATTTTATTGTCAGGTCTCTTTTATATACTGGTACTTTCAGGTGTTTTCGGCACCATGCCCGGTAAAGATGATTTGCTTGAAATAAGTAATGAAGAAGCTTCTCTTGTATTTTCTTCCGACAGTGTTCTGATAGGTAAGTACTTTGCAAAAGACCGGACAAATATAAGCATGGATGAGGTTCCTGAACATCTGGTGAAAGCACTGGTGGAGACTGAAGACAGGCGTTTTTACAGTCACAGGGGCTATGACATCAGGAGTTATATCCGGGTTTTCCTGAAAACTATATTGCTGGGTGATGAGAGTGGAGGAGGAGGGAGTACCATCACACAACAGCTGGTGAAAAATCTTTATGGCCGCAATAAGTACGGTTTCTTAAGCCTGGCTATAAATAAGATGAAGGAAATTATTATAGCTACCCGCCTGGAAAAAGTATATACCAAGGAAGAGCTCTTATTATTATATCTCAATTCTGTTCCTTTTGGAATAGATGTTTATGGTGTTGAATCCGCATCTCAAAGATATTTCAGCAAATCCGTAAGTGAACTGAAGATTGAGGAATCAGCTGTCCTGGTTGGTATGCTGAAAGCCAATACCTATTATAATCCCCGCCTGAACCCTGAAAATTCAGTTGAACGGCGAAATGTTGTATTGTCTCTTATGGAAGAGTCTCAATACCTTAATACAAGAGAGGCAGACAGTCTCAGAAGCCTGCCTCTTGGTCTTGAATATTTGAACCTGGTGAAAGATAACCCGGCAGGTTATTTTGTGTACCAGGTAAAAAAAAGAACACTCGAATTGCTCGATTCTATTGCACTGATAAGCGGTGAGAAATATGATCTTGAGAAAGATGGATTGAGAATATATTCTACACTGGATATGCAGGTGCAGGAACTGGGATCTGAGGCTGTAAAAAAACATATGGATGTAATGCAAAGACTCTTGGACAGGGAACTTGAGAATATGGGGGTAAAAGAGAAATGGTACAGTATTCATAAGCAGCAATCAGCTGCTTATGATAAGGATACAATAAGGCGGGATATGCAATTGTTTGATTGGGAAGGCGGTGTCAGGATGGCCAGGATAAACAGGTTTGACAGTCTGTGGCATTATTATAAGATGCTGAATACTGCAGTGCTTATAATTAATCCTGAAGATGGGTCGGTAATTACCTGGATAGGTGGTAATAATTACAGGCTGTTGCCCTTTGATATGGTGCTGTCGCACAGGCAGATAGCTTCAGCCTTTAAACCCGTGCTGTATGCCACTGCCCTCGAACAGGGCATTCCTCCATGCAGATATCTTGAAAATGAGGAAAATACATATGAAGGTTATGAGGATTGGGAACCTCAGAACGCTGACCGTATATCAACTCCCGACAGTACTGTTGCCTTATGGTATGCCCTGGCACATTCTATTAACCTTCCAACGCTTGATTTATATTTCCAGGTGGGCGCGGAAGATCTTAAAAACACCTGCGAGAGACTAAAATTCCCTTCTCTTACTGAGGATGCACCTTCTATTGCGCTTGGGACACTTGATTTGTCCCTGTACGAAGCTGTAAGGGCCTACTGTTCATTTGCCAATCATGGTCTGATGAATGAGCCCGTAATGATCAATAAGATAAGCGATGTTGATGGTAATACCCTGTATGTGAGGAAGCACCGGGAGCCGGATACGATTTTTAAAGCTGAAACAAGTAATCTTATTACAGCCATATTGCAGCAGGTAATAGAACAGGGAACAGGATCAGCTATAAGAAGTCAGTATGGAGTTAAATCAGAGCTGGCCGGAAAGACAGGTACGGCTCATGACTATTCAAATGCATGGTTCTTAGCCTATACCCCCGGGATGGTAATAGGTACATGGGTGGGAGCCAGAACACCCGATGTTCACTTTAACAGCGACAGGGGAGCAGGATCATCTCTGGCCTTGCCTGTTGTGGCACAGATAATAAGGGAAATTGAAAAGGATAATGAATTGACTGATAAATACCTCGCCTCTTTTGACTTGCCTGATGATGTTTATTCATTCCTTGAATGTGATCCTTTCCGGCAGAGTGGCATAAGAGGCTTTTTTAACCGCCTGTTCGGTACAGAATCCGTGGATAAGAAGGAGCAGGATAGCGCTGAAGAAATTGAGAAAGAAGTGAGGTCATTCTTTGAAAGACTATTCAGGAAAAAGAAATAATGCAGCCTGTTATCTGACTCTTTATCAAAAGCCACGATCAATGTGCTTCCTTTAGCTGGAGAAAGCAACTGCCGGTCTGTCAGAGTCTTGTTTCTGGTAGTTATTTGTTCAATACCACCACCGGCGCAATCTGCTCCGGTACTATTATGGTATAAACAGTCTCTCTCGTTGTAATATAAATCAAATTTTGAAAGTTGAGTGCTGGTAACCTGGTAAGTTTCCCAGCGCTGATTAAAGGCAAACATATCAATAGAACCCAGGCTCTTTAGCGTAACATAAACAGAGGCTTCTTTTTCTTCAGATATTTTAAGATCATCTTTTTCATCAGTCGTACATGTACCATCACTCTGATGTCTTTCCTTATGGGAAACTGTTCTTTTTATCACTTTTTTCTTAAGGAAGAGTGTGGCTTCATATTTTGCGGGATTTACTTTTATACTGGAATGGTCTTCAGCTTTGTCGGGGTATCCGGGTGGTTGAAAACGGGCTGTCATATCGATCCGTGAATCATTATCGCCTGCCCGACAGGTAAGTGTTACCTCACCTTTATTATCAGTGGTGTATGGTCCCTGTGGTGTTATTTTTCCATTGACCAGGCCTGATGCAAAGAATTCAATTTCCCTGCCTTTAACAGGGTATTTGCTACCATCAGGATCTGTTTCATTCAATGTAATGGTGATTTCCGTTCCCTCATCAACATGGATTTCTCTCCTGTCAGGTTTGACTTCGATTTCCAGTCCACGGATGATCAATTCAGCATCATCCTTGACAATCGAGGTCGAGCCTATACCACATGATTCAAGAGGAACCTTTTCAATGCTTGCTTCAATTCCTTCCCGGACAATGTAGATCCCTTTTGCTTCGTATTGTTTATTAGTAAAAACAATATCAAATCCAGGATAGGTGTGTTGCCAACAATCACTTGACATCTCATACTTGCATCGCCTGACATCTTTCGGAAACTTTACCGGTTGACTTAACTCACTTCTATCCATGGATAGGTACTCACCTTTACAATTCTTAACCCTGGCAATTACCTCCATCCGGCGGTCTTCTTCTGTTAGCAGTGATAAATAATCTTTCTCATAATCGATTTCAAGTTCAGGCCCTCTGGCCGGTACGGGCCTCTTTCTTTCGCTTTCATCGATCAGGGTTTTTATCCGCCACATGCTCCGGGATATTTTTGAAATGACCACATCCAGTTCCATATCTTGCTGAGTGGTGGCTGCAACTCCGTAACACATGTTGGGTATGCAGGGTGAGTTAATAAAGATAGATGCTCCCATCCGGAAACCTGTTTCATATTCAAATACTTGATCAGTATATTCTGTGAAGATCCATCCGGTTATCGGGTCTTGATAGGCGTTTGCATAGGAAGGAATTAAAAGATCTGTCTCCATGGCTATTATATGCAACAAGCAATGAAATTTATAATGAGGATCTTTTCCTGGGTTTTGCCTTGCTGAAAAGAAATCGATCTCAGGGGAATTTGCACGAAGGGCTTCAAGCACCCTTGCATCCACTTCATCAATCCATTCCTCATTCGATTTAGATCCGTAGTTCTTATTCAGAAGATCAGAAACTTCGTCACTGTCAACTATTTACTTATAATAGACACCGACCCTTATCTGTTCACAATCATCCGATTGTGCTACCAGGGTTTTAACATTAAGAACCGGAAAGATGAACAGAATAAGAAGTATGCTTAAATAAAATGAATGGAGTGATTTTTTCATTGGGACTCGGATTTGTTAAATGGTACCCGGATATAAACTATAAACTAAGGGTAATGAAATGACACCACTTAATATTCTTCAGCCAGAGCTCTCTCAGTTTAATAAATTTCTGCCTGATTTCAAAGAAAATATCATGCGTGCCAGTGAAAGTGGAACCTCAGCCTTCCTTTACGGCACGGGTCTTCCACCTTCGCCTTTCAGGCTACGGTAAAGGGAGGCTCCGCACCAGCGGAGGGGGAAGTCTTTATGCCCTGGTAATCCCTTGCTGTGATAAGGATAATTACACCGATGATGGTAATAATGCCCCCAATAACCTGGAAGCTCTCCGGTATTGTTCTGAAATACATCCAGGCGCCAATGGTCACGAAGATACCCTTGGAGCTTTGTATGACAGTGGACTTGGATGCTTCGATAAACCGCAGTGCCGAATACATTGAAAATGCTGTCAGGAAGGGGCCGATAAGTGAGCCAATACCAACACTAACAAGGGCAGTGCCTGACAGGCTGAATGACTCTCCCTTAATTAACATCAACACCAGGGCCGTAATGAAAAGATAAACCGACCTGTTTGTGGCAAGTAACCCCGGGTCAAGATTTTTGATATACTTCTTTGATATTATCATGGTTGTGGCCAGGAATATGGTTGAGGCGACCATATACCCGGTTCCGGGAACAAAAAAACCTTTCTCGGAGATATTTCCCGTAAAACTTGTTACTGCAGCACCCAGTAGTGTGATTAGCATGCCTGAGAACTGAAGGACGGTAAAGCGTTCCCCAAGGAAGCTCACACCCATCAGAATTACAAAGAGGGGTACCAGGTTCTGAAGAAAGGACATTATTGCCGGGTCATCCGCTGTTTCAATTGACAGGAAGAAAAGAATAGTGCCAAACAGCTCCACTAGTCCCAGAACTAATAGTATACGGTATTCTTTCCGTCCAAGTCTTTTTATAACCTTCCATTTGCCACTTGGCACCGCATATAGGACATTATAGATTATAGCCATCCCGAACCAGTAAAAACCAAACTGGTACAGGTTAAGCTCGTTCAGGGCAGCCTTGCTGAAAACATACACATTGGCCATTGATACAGTTGCCAGAAAAGCAAATGCATAGCCTTTTATTTTGTCAGGTATGGTCATTACCGGGGAAAATTTAATACTATAACAAAACCGGGACATATATGTTCCCGGTTTTGCTTTGTGCAGGGGAGTGAATTTAGTATATTATTTGTAATTAAATGATTTATCAGGTCTTTCAGGGATTGGTGGTACAGTTACAGGTTCTTTTTCCATAAGCTGCATCAGGTGCTCCACGGCTGCTTCCAACTGGGCATCCTTACCCCTGTAAGTTTCATAAGGCAAATTATCAATCTCTATGTCCGGAACGACTCCGTAGCCTTCAATGAGCCATTCGCCCTCAGCAGAATATACACCGTTTTCAGCTGCTGTTGCTATGCCGTTATCCACCAGTCTGTTACGTTGCGACAGCCATATTTCACCACCCCAGGTCCTGGTGCCAATGAGCTTACCCATACCCAGCCTTCTGAAACCTTCTGCAAAAGCCTCTCCGTCTGAGGCAGTGTTTTCATTAATCAGGACTACCATGTGTCCCCTGAATGCATACTGCATGTTCCAGTATGGCTTTCCTGCCCTGGGAGCCCAGTAGAACCATGCTTTCCGGAGCAATTTTTCAAGCACCCAGCTGTCAATATTGCCCCCACGGTTATTCCTTACATCGATAATCAGGCCTTCCTTGCGGTAATTGGGATAAAAACATTTGACCCATTCCGTATAGTTATTGCCTCCCATCGCTCTCAAATGAACGTAACCGATCCTGTTGTCGCTGCGTTTCTCCACTTCCATGCTTCGTGTATATTCCCACTCACTGTACCTCATATTCGAAAAGTTACGTGAGCTAACTGGTTCTATAATTTCCTCGTATGTTTTTCCATCAGGTTTTCTGAATTTTATCCTGACCTGCATGCCTGCTTTATTTGCGAGTAAGATATTCAGGGAGGGTGCTGTTTTTACATCCATGCCATCAACACTGATTATTGCGTCACCCTCTTCAACCTTAAGCCATGGCCTGGCCAGGGGTGATATTTCAGAAGGATAATCCGGGTCAGTCATGTATATATGGTCTATTATAAACAGTCCTGACACGGCATCCTTATGCAGATCGGCACCCAGGTAGCCCATTGATATATTTTCGGGAGGAGTACGTTTGTCACCACCCCTGACAAACATGTGCAGGGTAGATAACTCGGATATCATCTGGGCCATCAGGTCGTCAAGCTCATACCTGTCGGTCACCCTTGGCAGCAAGGCACTGTATTTGTCATAGACTGCTTCCCAGTCAAGTCCGTGCATCTCCGGATCGTAGAAATAATCACGCTCCATTCGCCATGCATCCCTGAACATCTGCTTCCAGTCTTCTACAGGATCAATATTAAATGCCCAGTTATTAATCTCCAGCTTATTTTTGGATGTGTCCAGTTTTGCAGCAGAGGTCTCCATGACGAATATACCGGATCTGTTCCTTAGCATGACTTTCTTACCGTCACCGGAAACGGCGAAACTGCTTATCCCCCTGGCAAGGGTTTTCGGTTTATTATCAGGGTCATTGTCAATTTTAAGGGACTGAACGGTACCTCCCCTGAAACCGGATGAACTCTGCATCCAGATAATATGCGAATCGGTAACATAAAAATCACGATAATTGGAAGCCCCGGCAGGAATTTCATAAAGCCTTGCCCCAATTCCATTAAAGTCCACACTAACTGGCTGTTTGTCATTTTTCTCTCCTTTCTTTTCTTCTTTACTTGTCTTTAACTCATTGTCCTTAAGGAAGGGGAATTCAGCCTCACCATTCAGGGCAAGTGCATAGATTTTAGCAGTCTTTTCGAAATATGGTTCAGGTTGCCTGCTGCCCCAGGGACTTCCAACCGAATTATTGAACGTCCTGTCAGAAATAAAATAAAGCCATTTACCGTCGGGACTGAAACGGGGATTATAACTATCCAGTCTGTCAGTGCTTACCACATAAGATTTTTTGTTATCAATGCTGTATAACTTAATCTGCATATTCCTGTTTTCCGCACTGTTCACATAGGCAATCCACTTACTGTCGTGTGACCATGAAATAGGCTCACTGAAACCCGAGAAATCATTTTCATCTATCAGGGATGATTTGCCGCTGTCTTTGTCGAAGAGAAAAAGCCTGTTATCCTTTTCAGCATAGGCAATATATTTCTTATCGGGGGAAACAGAGTATCCGGTAATCAGGTTTGTTGATCCCTCTGTTACCTGCACAGGCTTGTCCAGCCCAAGGTGCCCTGCCTTCCATATTTCAAATTCTCCCGATTCATCCGAAAGCATAAGAATGTCATCACTGTCTGATGCATATGAGGCATCCTTGTACCTTACACCGTATTTCCTGGTTATCTCAGACCATCTTTCTCCGTTTACAGGGAAGTTGAAAACCCTGCCGCGCGAGGTTATTACTACGTCTTCACCCTTATAGGAAATGTTGGCGGAAGAAATTTTTGACATGGGGTCTGTTATCCAGCGAAGATGCTTCTGGTCAAAGTCGGAAGACAACTTAATATCGAGTATCTCTTCTTTTCCTGAATTAATATCATATAAAATTATGTCGGCCCCTTTCTGGCACACTATGCGTCCATTATCCATATCTGCCTCGTAGAGATCCCATCCTGATGAAAATGTATGTTGCTGCAGATCTTCACCTGAGCAGTTCATTGACCATATATTCATTGTACCATCCCTGTCAGTCAGGAAATAAACACGGCCATTGTAGTACATGGGATCTTTACTGGTGCCTTCATAATCAGCCGTGAGGTGAATGGCTTCATTTTTACCGTCAAATTTCCACAGGGACTGGGCTGTGCCTCCCATATATCTTTTGGTATGGCTTGACTGCTTCCTGAGCCTCGTGAATACGAGCTCACCTTCAACAGTATAGGTACCCTGATCTGCCTGTGCAAGGGGGATCAGGGTTGATGTGGCGGATTCCGGGTCAAGCTTCAGGAGTTGAGCACTCGGAAGGGTGGAATAATATTTTGTCGAATATAGGATCTTACCGTCATCCGTCCACTGGCTTATTTGCGGATTATCTTCTTCCCAGGTCATCCTTTCAGGTTTTCCTCCTTCAGAAGGTATAATGTAAATCTCTGAAGGGCCTTCATATGAACCCGTAAATGCAATATACTTGCCATCATGGGAAAAGCTTGCCTGTGATTCCATACCATGATGTGTCGTCAGACGCTGAGTTTTTCCTGTTACCAGGTCGTACTTCCACAGATCTCCTTCAGCTGTGAAAACAACTTTGTCCCCGTTTATCGCCGGAGAACGGTAATATCCTTTCTCCTGGCTTTTTGCGTTAGTGGCAAGGATACAAAACAAAAAAAATGGAATAAGTAATTTGAAGGTTTTCATTTTGATAGATTTTAGAATGGCTTGAATATAAGATTAATATATGTAAAAATTTGTTTTATCTGAATGAGACTTCATCTCATTTTCGTTCGGTCAACTTCTTCGAGTGTGTCAGGATTTAGAACTTCCATCTCAATTTCTTTACCATTAATATGAAAAAGTACAAGTGCATTCTGAGTTGTAAAACCTGATACCCATGGTGTCCAGGGTGTCTCTTCCTGTGCATAATAGGGTGCTCCTGCTGCACCGTTATTGATCTGGTAGATTGTTCTTGTCAGGTTCGTTTTCTCAGCAAAATATGCTTCAGGATATCTTTCCATCTGCGGGCTTATTTCTGTTCTTGTGTAATTATGTTCATCTCCGGTTAATATAGCAATTACCTTACTGCTCTTATTTACAATTATGTCAAGTAGTTGATCCCTGCGTTCAATTATACCCTTTTCAAGCTGCCTTCCTGCAACATATGGACGGTAGCCATTTTCTCCATTATACCACATATCATCCTGTACATGACCACCATTTGGAAAAAATGGTGTATGAATGGTAATAAAAATATGATCGATATCCGAATCTGCTTCAAGGCTTGCAATGGTTTTGTCAAGCCACTCCATCTGCCTGTCCATTATATAGCCATGTAAACCGCCGCTGCTGTACCTGAGCATATTTGTGCCGGGAGCATAGAAATAGTTTGAATTCAGTACAACAACTGCCACATTATCATAAGTGTAATAAAATACATTTTCACAGTATGATGGAAAATCAATTGTAGCAGCCGAAGGATCATAAAGGGTACCATCTTCTGAAGCAGGTCCGTTTTCAGGCATTACAAAGTTATCTGCAAAAACTGATTCAGAAGATTCGGTATCAAATGGAAATTTATCAATTGATATATGCCACCTGTTTTCAGCACTAAAAACCCTGTTCAGAGCTTCATGATTGCCCATGCCTACGTATATCGGGAAATAAGCTCCAAATGGCTGCACCGCTCTTTTCCAGTTAGCATATTCCAGCTCAATATGTTGCTTGTGTTCCTGGTAACCTGTGACAAGGTCGCCGGTGAATTGAAGGAAGGAAGCATCGCGATACATGGCCAGGGCCATGATTTTCTTCATAATGTAAAAATTAGTCCCGTATATATCCCTTTCACCGCCACCATTACCACTACGCGAGTCTGATGCATAGGCAAAAGTAAATGATGTCCTCGAGCCAGGATTTGGAGCTGTTCTGAAATTGTACTCCTGGAAATTGTCACCATACCTGATCCGGTATTTATATTCAGTTGACGGATCAAGGCCATCTATTCTTATTTCATGCAGTTTTCCTTTCTTTCCCCTGTATACCTTTCCGTTTACTTCAACCGAAGCTCTTATTTCCATATTTGTAGTGAAAGATATTGTAGCTCCTTCATGAGTCAGCAGGTTAATAAAGGGTCCTTCGATAACAGTTGGCACTATTTCAAAAGGACCATTACCTTTGAATGTTACAATCCCGTCGTACAGGAAGTTACCTCTGGAATCAGCAACCCTGTAGCCAATTGTTCCTTTTTGATTCTCCTCCCAGCCGATCATGTCATAGCGTCCACTCATTGTTTTTGTTATCTCTATAAAAGCTTTCCCGTTTATTATAGCTGCTGTTGCTCTGAAGTATACTGGATGAGGATGCCTGGAATCACCGTATGGTATAAAGCCGTAGTAGATTGATCCTTCAAAACTTATATCTCCGAAGTCAAAATAAATTCCTTCATCCGTACCGGTAGGATTACCAGATATCTGATCAATCGAAATATATGGCTCTGACGGGTTTTCATAAATCTTCTCACCGGATATTTCTATATACATGCGTCCATCCTCGTCATATTCAATATTCGAATAAGATAGCGGGATAGGGTAATGTTTTGAGTTTTGAGCTGTGATGCTTACAGTAAACAAAAGTAAAATCAGATGAATGGTTGTGAAATACTTCATTAAATATTATTTAGTTGTGTTATTATTAAGCCTTAAACCTTTCGTAAGTGCTTTTTGTTCACAGGGCTACATTTGTATCCCCTTATGATATTTGATTCTGGCTTAATATAAGCATTAAATAATAATTATACCTTTCCGCAGCAGGTTTGATCAGAAACGGCCTCGCTGGTTACTGAGGCTCTCCAGCTGAGGTTTCCGGGGCAACACTTCATCTCGCATTGCTGCATGATATGCCAGTGATGCCACAACCACGGCATTGTGCTTCAGATCATCCATTAACAGCCTTTCATAAGTGTCCATAATTGTATGATATCCACGACCATATTCAATCTCATCCTGGATAAACTGGAAAGCCGGCAGTCCAAGTGCATCAAAGGACAGGTGATCAGTACCACTTGTATTTCGGAGTGTTACGGTTGAGCATCCCATATCTTCAAAGGGCTTGAACCAGGTCTCAAATATTGGCAGAACCATATCATTTTCCTGGACATAGATACCCCTGAACTTACCTGTCCCGTTATCCATGTTAAAATACACGGCAAAATTATCGAATCCTTCAAGCATATTTCCATTGGTATCCCTGATGTATTTTTCAACGTAGCCCCTGGATCCGTGCAATCCCTGTTCTTCACCGCCCCACAAGGCTATGCGTATGGTTCTCCTGGGACTGATTTCGAGGGATTTTAATATACGCATGGCTTCCATCATAACAATACATCCTGAAGCATTATCAGCTGCACCTGTGCCTCCATGCCATGAGTCGTAGTGACCACCAATCAGTACTATCTCATCCTTAAGATCCGGATCGCTACCAGGTATCTCACCAATAACATTTGTCACATTAGGACTTTCATAGAAACTGTTTTTAACTTCAAGTTCAAGCTCAACATTTACATCATGTTCCATTAATCTTATTATTCTGCCGTGTGCCTCTACAGGCAGGTATAATTCTGCAACCGGCTGTTCTTCACCTGCATTGTAACTTGCCCCACCTGAACGAGGAACATTAAACTTGCCACTGGCGCTTAATACTGCCGCAACACCCTCATCCCTCAGAAAATCAGCTATCTGCCTCTGTACCATCATCCTTCGCCGGTAGTCATCAAAATTAAAATCACCGCGACGCCTCCTGCGGCCTGCATAATTTGCCTGCTCAATGTTTTCAAGCTCCTCCCTGGTGTACCTGTCGGCCAGAGGTTCAAAACTGACTTCATAAGTGGAGGTGGAAGGTATAATTACAATCTTGCCCTTCAGTTTACCTTTATATTGTTCAAAATCATTTTCATCATTTATTTCAAGTAAAACAGGACTGCCTTTTATCAGGCCCCTTGTGCTTCCTGTCCATGCTTTGGGATTACCAGTAAAAGTCGCATAATATGGAGAGGTCATTGCAATATATGTTTTCTGGTTCTCCCAGCCGCCACGGTCAAAAGGCCTGGCCACTTCAATTCTTACATTCTCGAGGCCATATTCTTTCATCCTGTTACTTGCCCATTCATTGGCTCTTTTCTTCCCGTTTGAAGCAGTCAGCCGGGGGCCCACAAAATCAGTCATCCAGAAGGACAACTCTTCAATGTCAGAATTCTTGAATCCTTCCTGTTTGATCTTGTAAACCATATTAAGATCTACAGCATCTTCCTGGGAAAAGATATTGCCAGAAAGAATAAACAATAATGCTGCTACCAGTAATAAAAACTTTACCTTCATTTTTAAAGGGTGTTAGAGATTAAATTATTTATTTGTATCTCAAATTTAGTGATTTAAATATCCGGCAACCTTTGAAAGCTATGATTTAACATTTATTAACTTTACAATTTTCTTATTTAAAGATTACTTAAGAACATGATTTATCCGGATGAGTTTGAACGTAAGGTGGGATTTGATCGTATTCGTAACAGGATATACGATTTATGCCTTTCACAAAACGGACGTGAGAAGGCTTCTTTACTTGCATTCAGTACAGACAAAAAGACTATCAGCGAAAAGCTGAATCAAACAGCGGAGTTTCAAAAAATTCTGGAACTTGAGCAGGAATTTCCCCTCGATCATTACTATGACCTCAGGCAGGGACTTCAGAAAATGAAGCTCGAAGGTTCATGCCCTGATGTTAGCGAAATATTTAATCTAAAAAGATCACTTATTACATTAAAAAACATATACAATTTTTTCAGCATTGAGGAGCATTCTTCAGCATATCCTGAACTTCACAGGTTGAGCAGCGGAATAAAAGTCTATCCTTTTGTTAGCGAGTCAATAAACAGGATAATGTCTAAAGAGGGAACAATAAAAGACAATGCTTCTTCAGAGCTGTCTGGAATAAGAAGTGACCTCAGGAAGGCGGGTACCATGGTGTCGAAGCGTATGCAGACAATACTCAACCAGGCAAAGAATGAAGGGATTGTTGAAAAAGGAACATCGGTTGCCATAAGAAATGGAAGGGGAGTCATTCCGGTAAATGTTTACGATAAAAACAGGATCAAAGGCCTGGTCCATGATCAGTCGGCAAGCGGCAAAACGGTATATATAGAGCCCGCTGAGATCGTTAATCTTAATAATCAGATTATTGGACTGGAATATGCCGAGAAGAGAGAGATTATAAAGATACTTATAGACTTTGCTGATCGCATAAGACCTTACATTGATGATCTGATGGTAGCATTTGACATTATGGGTGAAATTGACCTGGTAAGGGCAAAGGCTCTTCTCGGACGCAGGCTCGGATCAGTAAAACCGGTCATAAATGATAAACCTTTTATAAAATGGGCTGAAGCCAGGCACCCTCTTCTTTTTCTTGCTTTCGAAGATATGCCGGGCAGGGAAGTGGTACCCCTGGATATTGAACTTAAAGAGGAGGCGAGGATATTATTAATATCAGGGCCAAATGCCGGGGGGAAATCAGTATGCCTTACCACGGTGGGCCTGCTTCAGTATATGCTGCAATGTGGTATGACAGTTCCTGTAAAACAGGGTTCTGAATTCGGGATCTTCCAGAAAATATTTATCAATATAGGAGATGAACAGAGCATAGAAAATGATCTCAGTACCTACAGTTCACACCTTGTCAATATGAAATATTTTTTACGTAATGCGGATGAGGAAACTCTCGTTCTTATAGATGAATTCGGAACAGGAACGGAACCAATGCTCGGAGGGGCAATTGCAGAAGCAATACTGGGAGAGATAAACAAAAAAGGGGTTTACGGCCTTGTAACCACACATTATACCAACCTGAAACATTTCGCTTCTGCGGAAGAAGGAATAATAAATGGGGCTATGATGTTTGACAATCATCGTATGGAGCCACTGTTCAGGCTTGACATCGGGAAACCCGGCAGTTCATTTGCCTTTGAGATAGCAAGGAGGATAGGGCTGCCTGAAGAAATACTCAGATCTGCTTCTCAGAAGGTTGGTGAAGAGCATATTAATTTTGACAAACATCTTAAGGATGTCTTAAGGGATAAAAGATACTGGGAAAAGAAGAGGCAAAGCATCAGGTTAGAGAGCAAGAAACTTGAAGACCTGGTTAGCTGCTACGAAAAGGAAATATCCGGACTTAAATCAGAAAGAAAAGAAATAATAAAAAGAGCCAGGGAAGAAGCTGAAATACTCATTAATGACGCAAACAAAACTATAGAAAAAACAATTAAGGAAATAAAAGAGGCTCAGGCTGAAAAGGAAAGAACAAAGGAAACAAGAAAGAATTTTGAAAAGCTCAAGGAAGGTATAGAAGAAATAAAAGACAGGGAAGATAAGAAGATAGCTCATAAAATTAAGAAACTCAGGGAAAAGGAGAAAAAAGCAGGACTTCCTGATCTTCAGGCAGATAAAAGGATAAAATCCACACCTCAAGCAGGCAGGGGGAAGGCCCCCCTGAGGAAGGGAGAGAAGGTTGTTATGGACGGCAGCGACAGGGTGGGAGAGCTTATATCGATTGATAAGAAGAGAGTTTCCATAGCCTTTGGTAATATAATAACTACAGTGAATTATTCCAGTGTGCGAAGGGCTTCAGGGAAGGAAATTGCCTCATCGGGAATTAAATCCCCTTCTTCAGTAAACCTTGATTGGGATATCACCAGGCGTCGCAACCGCTTTAGCCCCGACATTGATATAAGAGGTATGAGAGCTGAACAGGCCCTGAACACTGTGCGCGACTTTATTGATGAGGGCATAATGGTTCAGTATCCAAGCCTGAGGATCCTGCACGGCAAGGGTGATGGCATCCTCAGACAGCTTATACGTGAATACCTGTCAACGGTCGACCTTGTCAGGGATTATCATGATGAGCATATTGAGGCAGGGGGTTCAGGAATAACAGTTGTGGAACTGGATGTCTAGAACTGATTTATTCATCCTTGTAGATAAATACAGCACCTGTGCCTTCAGAATCAGCAAATCCCCTGAACATGCCTTCAGTATTAAACGGCATGGCAATATTACCGTATTTGTCCATTGCGATAATTCCTCCTGTACCACCTGCTTTCAAAAGCTTTCCGTTGATTACCGTTTCAGCGGCATCCTTGAGGCTCATATGACCGTATTCCATTAAGGCAGATATATCGTGGGCTACTGTCCAGCGAATGAAATATTCCCCATGACCGGTTGCTGATACGGCACATGTTGCGTTATTTGCATAGGTCCCGGCTCCTATTATGGGGGCATCACCTATACGGTTGTATTTCTTATTTGTCATACCACCGGTAGAGGTGGCTGCTGCCAGGTTACCTTCCCTGTCGAGTGCACAACACCCTACAGTACCGTTTTTTCCCCTGTTTATGGCTTCGGTAAGCTGCCGGTAGCGATGGTCAGTGTAGAAATAGGATGGATCAACCTGTTCCAGTCCCTGCCCGATGGCAAATTCTGAAGCTCCCTGGCCCGATAGCATTACGTGAACGGATTTTTCCATTACTGCCCTTGCTGCACTGACCGGGTTTTTTATATCTGTGATCCCGGCTACAGCCCCGGCATTAAGATCAGAACCATCCATTATGGCAGCATCCATCTCGTTTGTTCCCTTACTTGTAAATACCGCACCTTTTCCTGCATTGAAAAGGGGTGAGTTTTCCATTATATGTATAGTCTTTTCTACTGCATCAATTGCTCTGCCCCCTTCTGAAAGAATGCTTTTCCCTGTCTCCAGGGCTTCGTTAAGTACCCTGCGGTAGGCACTGTCCTGTTCGGGTGTCATCAACTCGCGTGTTATAACCCCGGCACCACCGTGTATGACAAGTGCCCAGTCTTTTTTTATCTGAGCAGGTTCATCTTGCTTGCGATCGCCCTCCTTGCAAGAAAAAAATGTCATTGCAATAAGGGAAAGGAAAATTGATTTAATAATTAGTTTATTCATGACATACCTTATGTTATTGGCCCAAATATATGAATTATTAATAAACCATAAGGCTGGTATATAAAGACAGAAAGACGGAAAATAAATCCGCCTTTCTGCCTTTCGTCGTTCGTCATTGACCGCTAATATAACTTAACTGAACCGTAGTTAGATTCTATGCTTACTTCTGATTTTGTGTCAGCATTGCCTATAATTGCTTCAAGATACATTGAATTGGATTCCTGTATCCTCTGAAGGATGTCAGCATCTTTTTCATTAAAAGAAAATCCGCAATATCTGGTTTCGGCCCTGAGCTTATATGATGCCGATTCATTGAAACTTATCTTAACCGGAGTATAGCCTACATCTGTTTTAACCATTTCAAATCCTGCTTCTACATTATCAACTTCAATGGAGCCATATTTCGCCTCAATATCCAGCTTTTTGGAAAGATTTCCTAAATGATAGGCAGTATAAGCTGATTCGGCAACAATATTATTCAGATTATGTATCTCAAACCGGTCATACTTGCTGTCGATGACCACAGAGCTTACATTATCAATTGTATTGTTGTTTGAATAGCGTGAGTCAATCAGGAGAGCCTGGGCGTTTAGTATATTAAACTTGCCTACATACCTGATGCTCAGTTCAAGCCATCCGGCATCAGCTATATCTCCAACACGGAGGTATTCACCCGTAATCCTGTTGAGTGGCTCCTGGTTGCCTCTTGTAAGGTTTTTGATAAACAGTGATCCATATTTTACACGTATATCCACATGCCCTGAAAGATTTCCTGCCTTGAAATCGCCATACCTGTTAGAGAGGTCAAGATTCATACCCTCGGGCATTTCCACCCGGTAGTTAATTGAAAATCCCCGGTGTGGGCCCCTGTTATCCATACTGAACTGTCTGTCAATTACGGTCCTGGCTTCTGCGGTGTTATCACTTTCGCTGAATTCAACATTTATCATTGATAAAAGTTTTTCAGCTTTTGAAGAGTTTGGATGAGATAATTGTACATCCACGACAATAATTATTTTATTATTGTCGGAATTAACAATTTCCACATCTCCATAACGGTTACTGATCTTCAGCAGTTCAACCTTACTGGCATCAAATTCTTTTTTGAATTGTTTATCCACATCAGCGGCATACAATGATGACACTGAGAAAATGAGAACTGCCTGAACAAACAACAACCTGATTACTGATTTACAACCTGACCGTTTCATAATTTTCGTTGTTTATTTGGTTTTCATTATTATTTTGTATCTCTTTCAACTGAGATAGGATATAGTTCATTACTTCCACTTTTCTCTGGTAATGTTCCACCATCGCATTTATTACCCTTTCATCATTTGGATTTGCTTTCAGGTCTTCCTGAAGATCTTCATATGTCTTATCCATTTCTTCAAGCTCATCCATAAGTATCTGTTTATCTTCCGGCTGGCCATTTATCCAGATTCCTTCTATTTCATCTACCATCAGGCTGACCTGGTGTACATAGTATTGTTCTACCTCGCGATATTCAGGAGACACTTCGCTTAATGTCATCTTGTTGGCATCGGGACTGAGCACATGCTCCCAGGTCCATAAAGAGGACAGAGTGATCATTATGGCCACAGCAGCAGCTTTGAGAAGGTGAGGCGTAATGTTTACCCGCCTGGGAGCAACAAACTGTCTTGCTTCCAGCCTGGCCGAAAATCTTTCAAAGTGACCTTCAAAAGGTTCTTCACTGTTGAAGAAGTCGACGTTTTCCCTGATTAATCTTTCTATATCTTTCATACCTGACATGTTTACCTGATTTACTTTTTTTTACCTTCTTTCTTTCCCATTCCTCAGTTCACTTAATAATTTTTGTTTAGCCCTTGATAATTGCGATCTTGATGTACTGCTGGAGATACTCAGGATATCAGCGATTTCATCATGATCGTATCCTTCGAGCAGGTAGAGCGACAATATTATCCGGTATCCGTCCGGAAGCTTATTAATGGCTGATTTCACATCGTTCATTTTTTCGTGCAGGCCATTTACTTCATCAGATGTATTACCCAGCTCTTCCATTAATTCATAATGCGTATCAATATCTTCAAAGATCGCTTTCTTCCTGCTAACCACATCAAGAGAGCGGTTAATCACTATTTTCTTCAACCATGCCCCGAAGCTGACATTTCCTGAGTATGTATCAATCTTCTCAAAGGCCGACAGGAACGCTTCCTGCATAACATCTTCAGCTTCCATGGTGTCACTCACAATTCTCAGACTCGTATTGAACATCGCTTTGTAGTACAGTTTATAAATCTGGAACTGTGCCTTCTGATCGCCGTTTTTACATCCGTCGATGAGGTTCTGGTGTATGTTGCGGAATGCCGTCTTTACATTTCCCATATGCAATTGGCTTATTTCTTCAATATGTATCGCTGCACCCACTTATTTTGTTTTCATTACAATGACGAAACAAAATTGTCAGTGCTGCATCAAGATAGGAAAAATTCAGGGATTGATTATAGAATATAAGGCATAATAATACCCTGGATGATCTCTCCACTTTCATAATCGAGTTCAGAGCCGAACATGCTGTGTGGTATTGAATATACGAGCAAAAGGATGAATGATGCCAGTATAGTAAGGCCCGGTCTTTTCTTTTTTCTGTTTCCAAAAACAGCTATTGTCCAGAATATCACTGCAATAAGTGTTTTGTTGTCGGTCAGGTCCCATCCAACAGGTATTCCTGTCCATGCTTCCCCGAATGCATGGTATTGTACCAGGGGGCCAAGTATCAGGCCACCTGTTATTAGCATTACAAAAGTCCACACACCCCATTTGCGATAGGATTTGTGCTTGCCCAGGGCCATTAGCCCGGCAAGGGTTGAGAGTAACATGGCAACAAACATTATTAATATATGAGGCGTGAGTATTTTTGCTGGTACTGCCCCTTTGAACCTGATTATTATTGGCTCATTCATAAAATAAGTGTTGCTGCCGTTTCCATCGGTAATGTCAATGTAATATTCAATTTTTCCCGCAGGTGCTTGTGCTGGAACATAAGCGAAAAAACCCTCCTCCTCGTGAATATTAAATATCCTGTTCATTATGAATGAGTTCACAGGATGTTTCTCATATTCAAAATCAACAGACTGATAGGGTTCATCAACCTGGAAACGCTTGTAATAGAGCCTTGCTTTTACGGTTGAATCCTTTATGGCAAGTTTAATATAATGCCTGTCTGATATCTCAATGCTCCGTGTCAGTTTAAGATTGTATTCTCTCCCGTTTACCCTTACATCTAATTGCTTGGGATAAGTAGGCCCGGTTTTTCGCTGATAATACGCTGCTGAAAGGGTTATAATTACGGCCAGAACCCAGTATAATGTTGAATTCATTTCTTAAAAGTGTTATTTCTATAATGCTACTAATAATAATTCTTTTTTCCCGTCTCTCAGTACTTCGACCTGTATGGTCACACCGTGTTCCAGTTCCGAGAGTCTGAACATGTAATCCTGTATATTGTTAATTTCCTTGCCATTTATTGCCGTGATAATATCACCCTTTTTCATTCCCCCAAGAGCTGCGGGACGCCCCGGTGTAACAAAATCAGCCCTGAGCCCGTTTTTAACATCGCCGGCAAAATCGGGCATTATTCCAAGTGTAACTCCTTTTTGTCTCATATTCCTGATTGCCGGTGTTTTGGGACCTGCCTCCGTGAAGCTGAGCTTTTTATTGTTCCCCGCGAGTTCTTCGCTTATTTCATAAACAAGGTCAGAAATATTGACAAGACCACTGTAGCTTATTTTATCAGGTGTATCATATGGTGTATGGTAATCAAGATGGGCACCCGTTGAGAAGAATAAAACAGGGATATCCCTGCCATAGAATGAACTGTGGTCTGAAGGTCCATAACCCTCTTCAGAGAATGCAGGGCTGAACAGGGAAGTATCTATATGTCCTGTAACAATATCCCTGAATTCCTTAGCTGTTCCTATTCCTCCAATTTGTATTAAATTATTTTCTTTTAGCCTGCCCACCATATCAAGGTTTATCATTGCATTAACCTTTTCTGCATCAACCGGCAAATGCTCCGTAAGGTATTTTGAACCTAATAAACCCATTTCTTCGGCAGTAAAGCCTGCAAATATTATTGACCGTGCGTTATCATGCACAGAAGCAAACTTTTCAGCTATTTCCAGCATTGATGCTATGCCTGAAGCATTATCATCAGCACCGTAGTGAACGGCCATGGTGTCGGGTGCCCTGCTTGAAGAGCCAGGACCTCCCATCCCAAGATGGTCAAAATGACCCCCAATGATAATATATTCATCTTTGAGGATTGAATCATTGCCGGGAAGCATCATAAGTACATTGCTGGTTGTTACCTTTTGTTCCACAAGCTCAGATATGCCTTCAACAGTGCAATTCAGATCAAAACTTACGGGTGCAAATGTATTATTGAGTGTTTCTTCAAGCTCAGATATTGTTACATTATTCTCCTTAAGTATAATGTTTGCTGTTTCCCTTTTTATTCGTAGAACAGGTATTCCTGTTGAGTGTTCCCCTTTTGAAAGTGGTTCAAACTCATCCTTTGGATCAAATTTTTCCCCGGAAACCATGAGCACGCCTCCGGCTCCTTTGTCTTTAGCTATCATTACCTTATCCCTGTCGGAGCTATACCGGGCAAAATTGCTTGAAGCCTTATCTATTTCAGGATCTGTTCTCAGTATCATTACCCATTTGCCCTTTACGTCAATACCTTCATAGTCGTTCCAGTTAAGTGTATCCGATTTGATGTCGAATCCATAACCTGCAAAAGCTGTTTTCCCGGTATGAGCGCTGTTTTCACTGAAGGCAAAAGGCATGAATTGATCAGAAGCCACAGTTTTATTGTCAATAAGTAATTTACTTTCACCTGCTTCCAGGCTGGCCACTATTTCAAAGCCCTGCAGCCCGTTTCCTACAGCAGGTTTCAGCCCCCATGATTGCATTACATCCCTGATATACTCAGCACTTTTTAAATCTCCTTCCGTACCGGGCTGCCTTCCCTTAAGCTCGTCCGATGCAAGAAAGTTAATATGTTCCTGCAACTCAGCTATTGTTATAGCCGGCTCATCAATCTTATTGGCCCTGCATGAAAAAAGCATAAACAATGATACAATCACAAGATATTTTAAATTATGTTTCATTTGCCTTTATTTTATCCGACAAAAATAGCACTCTTTCTATAATCATAAAACCCGGGTGCTTTTTATCAGAAAAGCACCCGGGTTTAAAGACTCATGCCCGTCCTGCCATATTTATTCAAATTGTTTGAAGGTCTCTTTTATAAGGTTCATGGCTTCCCTTAACTGTTCCTCAGATATAATGAGGGGAGGAGCAAACCTGATAATATGTCCGTGGGTAGGCTTGGCTATTACACCGTTTTCCTTCATGGCTACACAAACATCCCACGCTGTTTTACCTCCCTTGGGTCTTATCACAACAGCGTTAAGTAAGCCCTTACCACGCACCAGTTCAATCATCTCAGATTTAATGCCTCTGAATTCATCCCTGAATATCTTACCAAGGTATTCAGCCCTTTCAGCCAGCTTTTCATTCTTTATAACTTCAAGAGCTGCCATTGCCACCCGGCCGGCCACAGGATTTCCTCCGAATGTTGAGCCGTGTTCACCCGGTTTAATAACCAGCATAATATCATCATCTGCAAGCACCGCTGAAACGGGATACACACCTCCTGAAAGAGCTTTACCCAGGATAAGGATATCGGGCCTCACTCCTTCATGATCACATGCCAGGAGTTTGCCTGTCCTCGCAATGCCTGTCTGTACCTCATCTGCTATGAAAAGGACGTTTTTTGCCCTGCACATCTCATAAGCCTTTTTAAGGTAACCATCATCAGGAACATATACACCTGCTTCTCCCTGTATGGGCTCTACCAGGAAGCCCGCCACATCAGGGTCTTCCAGTGCTTTCTCCAGGGCACCCGGGTCATTATAAGGTATGGTAATGAAACCGGGAGTGAACGGACCGTAATCCTTCCGTGCATCAGGATCAGTAGACATGGAAACAATGGTTATGGTCCTGCCATGGAAGTTATTCTCACAAACAATAATCCTGGCTTTATTATCTTCAATACCTTTCTTCTTATATGCCCATTTGCGGCATAGTTTAAGAGCTGTTTCATCAGCTTCTGCGCCGGTGTTCATCGGAAGTACCTTGTCATAACCAAAATATTTGGTTATGTATTCCTCGTAATCGCCAAGTACACTATTGTAAAAAGCTCTTGATGTAAGTGTAAGTTTTTGTGATTGTTCTGTGAGAGCCTTGATTATCTCGGGGTGACAATGGCCCTGGTTAATCGCTGAGTAGGCTGAAAGAAAATCATAATATTTATTTCCTTCTACATCCCATACAAATGTTCCCTCACCACGTTCAAGAACCACCGGTAAAGGATGATAGTTGTGTGCTCCGTACTTTTCTTCTTTTTTAATGTAATCCTGTGAATTCATGTATTTGATTTTTAATTACTTAATATTTTTTGAAATAGATTACAATCATACTAAAAGCCAGTCAATTTTCCTAAAATAAACTGTATTATTCTATTCCTCATCCAGAAGATCAGGCCTCAGCTTCCTTGTTCTTTCGATTGATTTTTCGTGCCTCCACTTTTCAATTTCGGGTGTGTTCCCCGAAAGTAATATATCAGGTACCCTCCAGCCCTTGAAGTCAGCCGGCCTTGTGTAAACCGGCGGTGCCAGCAGCTTATCCTGGAACGAATCCCCCAGGGCTGACTGTTCATCCGATATCACCCCGGGGATAAGCCTGACAATGGCATCAGTTATTAGGGCTGCAGGCAATTCCCCTCCTGATAGCACAAAATCTCCTATTGATATCTCCCTGCTTATGAGATGATCTCTTATCCTCTGGTCGATACCCTTGTAATGACCGGCAAGAATGATTATGTTTTCTTTGAGTGATAATTCATTAGCCGTTTTCTGGTCAAATAAGCTGCCGTCAGGACTGGTATAGATAATTTCATCGTATGACCGCTCCGATTTCAACTTCTTAAGGGCACTGTAAACGGGTTCTATTGTCATTACCATTCCGGGTCCCCCGCCATAAGGATAATCATCAACTGATTTATATTTATCGGTGGCAAAGTCCCTGAGATTAATAAGGTTTATTTCAACATGCCCCCTATCCCTCGCCCTTCTTACAATAGAGTGGTTTAGTGGACTTTCAAGTAATTCCGGAAGGAGGGTTATTATATCTATCCGCATTCTTTTCTTTTTGGTCTTATGCAAAAATACCAAAATCCGGTATTAAGACAAATGCGGAGCAGGGCTGAGTGCTTTCAGATTCTTGGAGTAATCCGTAAAGATATAGAAATAAGTATTTCGGGATATACTTGACAGATAATCCGGTAATTTGTAATTTGGTACTAACGTAAGTAACTGTCAATGCAAAGGAATTTATTATTGATTTCAGCTATATTACCCTTATTGGTTTTTCAATCATGTACTGACCTGATGTGTATCCTTACAGGTTATAATCCGCAAGAGATAAGGAATAGCTGTGATACTCCGGAACCGGGAACAGAATTGTCACCAAGGTGTAACCTGATATTGAAACACGCAGAAGACTATGTTACCAATCCTGATTCGGTGTTCGATGCAAAAAATAATCTTTTAAAACTTATAAAGCCGGGAGTAAAGTATATTAAAGATATTTACCTGCCTGCAGATACCTCGGAAATACTTATTCGTTTGTATTGTGATGTACCTGAGTATAAAAGAAATTTTTTACCTGTGCTTATATATTATCACGGAGGAGGATTCATCTGGGGATCGGTTGAAATTTTTGATGCCTATTGCAGGAAGCTGGCACGAGAAACAAAAACAGTTTTAGTATCGGTTGATTATCGTTTGGCTCCTGAGTACCAGTTTCCGGCCGCTGTCAATGATTGTTATTCAGCATTGAACTGGGTGCAAAACAATATTAGCCAATATGGTGGTAACCCTGAAAACATAATTGTTATGGGGGAGAGTGCCGGGGGTAATCTTGCCGCTGTAATGCCCCTGGTCAGCCGTGACAGCTGCGGTCCTCAAATTAATGCCCAGATAATAATATGCGGGGCCACTACCTTTGAAGAAACAATTTTTCCTTCACGAAGTCATTTCCTGCGCAAGGGAGAGTACTATATGGTCAGCGAGGATTACTTAAACAGGTGCAAATCTGCCTATCTGCCTGATAGTGCTGACATAAGACACCCATATATTTCGCCTCTCAATGCCGATATGGATAAAAATATGCCTGCAGCGATGGTTATAACAGCCCAGGTTGATCCGCTGAGGGATGAGGGCAAGGCCTATGCCATGAAGTTGAAAGAGGCAGGTATCGATGTAATGTATCGCGAATATGAGGGAATGATACATGCCTTTATGAATTTTTACCTCTTTCTTTCCGATGCCCGGCAGGCAATTGATGATGTTGATGAATTTATCGACCATGTATCGGATCTGACACCTCCCCCGGGTACGGCACCCGGCTAATCCATTAATTAGCTGGTATAAACCTGAAAATAAACTGCGTTAAAGGCAGGCCATATAAGATTTTGTTAAATTTTCAATTACTGCTATTAAATAAAAATTCCTATTTTGCAATCATAAATTAACCATTACTTCTTATGAAAAATGTATTCCTGTTTAGTATCATAGTTATTATGACAGGCCTTTTTGCCTGTTCTCCTGCCGAAAAGGCTGATCTGGTAATACTTAACGGTAAGGTGCTTACCATTGATGAGAGCAATCCGCGTGCTGAGGCTCTTGCCGTGATTGGTGACAGGATAGTGGCTGTTGGCAAAACCTCACGGATTAACAAATATGTAGATGAGTCATTTACTGAAGTTATTGATGCGGCGGGAAGACTGGTCATACCCGGTTTTAATGACGCGCATGCCCATTTTGGGCCTGTTAATCCCGATTACGTGGAACTGCGCTATATAACTGATCCCTCTGTTATAACTGAAAAAGTCAGGGAGCAGGTGGCAAGGTCAAAGCCGGGTGAGCTTATCAGGGGCGGACACTGGGAACATGAAATGTTTATTACAGGGGAATGGCCGACAAAGGAACTTATTGATGAGGTGGCTCCTGATAACCCGGTGGCCCTGACCAGGGCTGATGGACATTCTGTGCTGGTAAACAGTTATGTGATAAGGAACTCTGGTATTACAAAAGACACACCGGACCCTTTCGGCGGCGAAATTCAACATGATCCTGAAACAGGTGAGCTTACCGGCATCTTCAAGGAATCGGCGATGAGACTGCTGAAGTACGGAGCAATTCCTGTGGAAAGGACAGAGGAAGAAGAAGCACAGAGGAAGTGGGACGGATACATGATGGCACTGGAAAAAGCCCGTCAGCTCGGAGTTACAAGTATACAGATACCGGGCAGCGCCGACTGGGAAATGTATGAGAGAATTGAAAAGGAAGGTAAACTTACCGCAAGGATAGATATTGGAGGGGTGCTTACTGCAGATGAAGAACAGTTATTGCTCTATGAGGAACAACGCGAACAATATCCGGCAGAAAATGACTGGCTCAGGTTTGCTTACCTCAAAGGTTTTATTGATGGTACCCTTGGGTCGGCCACAGCACTGATGTTTGAACCTTTCAGTGATGAACCCGATAAAACCGGCTTACCCCAAATGACATATGAAGAACTGGAGAAAAGAGTACTTGCCTCAGATGAAGCTGGTTTCCAGATTGGTATACATGCCATTGGAACAAAAGCAAACAACTGGATACTGAATGCATATGAAAAGGCACGCGAAGTGAATGGCATTCGCGACAGCAGGCACAGGAGCGAACATGCACAGCTGTTAATACAGGAAGATATTCCTCGCTTTGCAGAACTGGGAGTCATAGCCTCAATGCAGCCTACTCATTGTATAACCGATAAGAGGTTTTGTGAGAAAAGGATAGGATTGGAAAGGAGCAAAGGTGCTTACGCATGGCGTTCACTCCTTAATACCGGGGCCCACATAGCCTTTGGAACGGATTACTCGGTTGAACCGCTTAACCCGATGGAAGGCCTGTATGCAGCGCTTACAAGGAAAGACCGCCTGGGCGAAGAAGGGGAGGGCTGGTTTCCGGAAGAAAAACTGACTATGGAAGAAGCAATAAGACTCTATACCCTGGAATCAGCATATTCACAATTCATGGAAGATCGTAAAGGAATGATAAAACCGGGCTATCTGGCTGATATTGTTATTACCGATAAAGATCTGATGACAATACCGGAGGAGGAGATAATGAAAACCACGGTTGATTATACTATCGTTGGAGGGAAAGTGGTTTTTAGTAAAGATAAATGACAACCAGGCCTTAGCCTATTTTATCTTCATAATCTTAATATCCTTAAACTCCACCGGGTGACTTTCTGCCTGAAGGCAGATAAATCCTGAACCAAGCAAAGTGCCATCGGGAAGGGGAAAGCCCTCCGGCAGGTCATCCCCGTCTATCTGTGGCCTTTGATAAGTGATAACAGTATCGCCTTCAACTATATGATGGATTATACTGTCAGCATAGACAACAAGTTCAGTTGAAACCCATCCATCACCGTGATAAGTTTCTGAATTACTGTTGGTGCAGTGCCTCCTTATCAGTTCGCCATCCATAATTATATTGGTGCCAGGAGTGCATACATTAAGGGTTGACCTTTCTGTTACACCATCACCGCCCAGGAACTGCGCTTCTATTGAAACCGGGAAATTCTGGCCTGTAAGCATGGATTCGGGAGATTGGCTGTGAAGCATAATACCGCTGTTACGGAAGCCCCATGACGGGCCTCCAGGAACCTGCTCTCCTGTGAAACGATACTTTAAGCTCAGCTTGTATGATGACAGGTTCTCCCTGTAAAATATATGGCCGAACTCTCCGTCGAATTTCTCATAATTATCATATGACACTTTCAGTAATCCATCCTCAACCCTGAATGTATTATTGAAGTTCACACCCGGAGGATATCCGGTCATTTTTATTGTCCAGCCATCGAGGTCCTCCCCGTTGAAAATACTCTGCCATTCACCTTCGTCGTTGTCACTTACAGAACATGATGACAGTAGCAGGCCGAGTGCTGCAAAAAGAAATATTAAGCCTTTCATTTCAGTTTATTTTTTAATTCAATTATCATATATGCAATTTTTTTCCTGTATTCGAGTATATCGTTAGGATTTTTAGTATAGGTCTTACCGTCGGTAAATAATTTACCTTGCGGGTCAAGTAACTTTTTTGCCTCTCTCATTAGTGAATTGTTCTGCCTGGCATTTTTGTCAACAAGATCTTCAAGCATTATAAGATACTCATAATCTTCTATTCCCTGTCGCAAAAATTCCAGTCGTATCGATGGCACGGGACCGGTAAGGTATAAATTTTTATCATTTTCCGGGTCCTTATTGGGCGGGTAAAAAAGCCTGCCATCACCATTGCCCCATACCGTCTGTTTACCGTAGGGCCAACCATAGCCCTGAACAAAAGAAGCCGGCTCTGTCCATGGATTTTGAAGATATCCTGAAGGAGAAGCAGAATAGGAGTCCCAGTAATTGGTTGACCATACTAGCAGACCGTTGAGATCCCATGCATATGTAATCCATAACCACATCCTCAGATTTATGGCATCATGGTCAATGAACAATGAAACCCAGGGTGATTTTGGTGCTGTACAAAGGTAAGACCAGTATTCCTGCCCGCTGTTTACAATATTTTTTGCTTTCCTGGGCTTGACCTTGTGGAATATGGTACAGCTGATATCTGTAACATCCATTATTTCAGGCCCGGGTTCATTCTCTGTCAGGAGAGTATTTATTCGGGGAGCAGATTTCTTAATTGTCTCCATCCCTTCCCTTACAAAAGGATAATCTTTCTTCCCCGGTTCATCAAACCAGTATACATATTCTTTGCCCAGCCAGCCTCTTTCTTCAAGGTGATCCTGCATAAGACGCAGATATTTATCCATGAGCCTGTCGTAAATAGGGCTTCCCTGCCTGAACCCTTCAAAAACGCTTTCCTTCCGGCTGTAATATGTTCCGCTGCCCATACCCTTGAGATATAAGCGGAATGAATTAAATCCAAATTCATCCAGATATCTTATGCCGGCCTTGTCAAAATCCGTGAAGTCCAGTTCAATATCAATGTCATCGGCCTTAAACTCAAAGTCAGATTGTTTTAACATGTTTGTACTGCCACCGGCTTCGCTAAATACAATATTGTCAATCCAGACGGTGCCCGTGTCCTCACCAGCTGCTGTCCTGAATGAGGGGAATATTGAGAAACTCACATGTGAGACATCATCACCAAAAGTCCCCGGTGCGAATGCCTGACTTTTCCAGATGGTATCACAGTTGAAGACTTCCATCTTGTTTTCATAGGGCAACTTTTCCCCTTCAATATTGAAACCCTCCAGTAGTATGCAGTACTGCTGATTCTCTTTGCTCCCCTTAATATTCCATTGCAAAATATACTTCTTAAAGGCATCAAGCTCAATATTTGTCTTATACCTGGCTGCAGGTGCTCCTGCCGGGTCATTGTCTTCAATCATTAGCGAATAATCGCCATTATAGGAATTGTTAAAATCAAATATGCCACCTTCCCACTCCAGACCACTGACCTTTTCCACAATAGGATACAGGCAAAAGGGGTCATACGGGGCTATCTTATAATCTCTGAAAGCTTTCATATAAAGGTCAAATGTTTCTCTTATGTCACCGGAGGACTTAAGATTATGATACTTTGCTATCTTGTCTACACTCAGACCAAAGCCTGAACGCACGCCTGGTACTTCTGGAAGGGTAAAATCCCATACGGTAAGTTTTACGGGTATCGCCCTTTCCCAGTATGCATTTCCTATTGTTATTGTACCCCGATAGATCCCGGCAGGAGTAGCACCCGCTACATGAATGTTTATCCAGAATGTGGTATTCTCTCCGCCGAAGGCAGTGGTCGGACCATTTACTAAAGGCAGTGGATCAGGCCAGTAGCCGGAATATCCGTAACTGTCGGTTGGTTTGCTTATCTTAACGTATTCCACTCGCCTGATTTCAACAGATTGCTTTTCAATAATATTCCTTCCAGAGACCAAATCAGAGCTAATTATCCTCAAATCTTCCATCCTGGAATCAGTATTGATAACCAGCTGGAAGGCTTCGTATTCATTCCCCGCGGACCAAAGCAAGATAGTATCTTCCCGGGCTGAAGGAAGAGGAGTGTCGCGCATGACTTTATAGGCTCCTTCACACCACCAGAGTGATCTCCCGGGGTCTTTTACCAGCATATAGCCAAATCCTCCTGATGACAGGTGGTAAGGATCTGTTTGCTGACAGATGAGATTTAAAGGAATTGTCAAAGTGATAGTAAACACAACAAGCAGGCTTCTTCCAGGTATCATACTTTATTATTTTTCAGTTAAAAACCCAAAGTTAGTAATTAATGTTTCCGGTACATATTAGTCATTACTAAAAAAAACGGGTATTTTAGCTCAAAAAATATCTTATGAGAATAACGATAATCGGCTATGGGAAAATGGGTAAGGAAGTTGAGAATATTGCCCTTTCAAGGGGTCATGAAGTTATCCTCAGAATTGACAGAGATAATATTCATGATTTTGATTCTGAATTATTTGCTGCATCCGATACTGCAATTGAGTTTACAACACCCGAAACAGCATTTGATAATATCAGCAGGTGTATTAAAAAGGATATTCCCGTAGTATCAGGGACAACAGGATGGACCGGGAAATTAGACCTTATCAGGAAGCTGGTTGAGACAGAAGGAGGAACCCTTCTTTATGCATCAAATTTCAGTATAGGTGTGAATATACTCTTTGACCTGAACAGGAAACTGGCTGCTTTAATGAATAAATTGCCAGGCTATAAGGTTAGTATTGAGGAGATACACCATGCAATGAAAAAAGATGCCCCTAGCGGAACTGCAATAAATCTTGCAGAAGATATTATAAATGAATGCGCCAGATATGAATCATGGAAGCAGGACAAGCCCTCTGATAAGGAATGCGTAGGAATAAAGTCGCTCAGGGAAGGGCAGGTAACAGGAACTCACAGAATAGACTGGACATCTGATATTGATACCATAACACTTCAACACATGGCACATAACCGAAAGGGCTTTGCCCTTGGTGCGGTTTTTGCCGCTGAGTATATCCGTAACAGAAAAGGCGTATTTACAATGAACGATTTGCTCGGTTTTTAAATTAAAACATTACTTTTGCCACGCAAATAATTAAAGGAACCATGCTGGATATTCTTAAGAACAAATACTTCAAATTTGCGATAGCCGCAATAATATACATTTTATGGGTAATCTGGGTAGGTAACTATTGGCTATTACTGGGACTGGCAATAGTTTTTGACATCTATATTACAAAAAAAGTAAACTGGGCTTTCTGGAAAAAAAGGGAAGGACCAAACAGTACTTTTATTGAATGGCTCGATGCCCTGATTTTTGCTGTAATAGCTGTTACACTGATCAATATCTTCCTCTTCCAGAACTACAGGATACCTACCCCTTCGATGGAAAAATCTCTCAGGGTGGGTGACCATCTTTTTGTAAGCAAGGTGGCATATGGACCGAGATTACCAAATACACCCATAGCCTTTCCGTTTACCCAGCATACAATGCCCATAATAAAGACCAGATCATGGTCAAACCTGATAACAGCTCCCTATAAAAGACTCAAGGGTTTTGGTGATGTGGAAAGATTTGATGTTGTGGTATTTAACTTCCCGGCAGGCGATACAGTAGTGCTTCAGAACCAGACTACAGCCTATGATGAGATAATCAGATCAGAAGCGCGAAGCCTTGAGAACTACGATACTTTCATTGGCAGCGGTAAAAAATCCGTGGAGAAGTATCATGCCCTGGCACGTGAAGAGATATGGAATAGTAATGATATTATATACAGACCTGTTGACAGGCGTGAAAACTATGTAAAGAGGTGTGTTGCTTTGCCTGGAGATACTATTGAAATAAAGGGAGGAATCCTTTATGTAAATGGTATAAAGGAAGATCCCCCGGAAACACAACAGATGAATTATTGGGTACAAACCGACGGAACCAGGATAAATCCCAGGGCTTTTGAAAGGCTTGATATTTATAAATCGGATCAGAATATGGTGTCAGGGTCAATGTACTTTCTTCCTCTTACCAGATCAAATGCTGAGCAGATAAAAGATTTCAGGAATGTCCTGGAAGTAAGGAAAGACCTGAGGAGGCAGGGAGAATATGGGGTGGTTATTTTTCCTCATAATCCTTATTACCCATGGAATGAGGACTATTACGGCCCACTCTGGATTCCTGAAAAAGGCGCTACGGTAAAACTTGATTCAAACAATATTTCCATCTATGAAAGGATAATTGATGTATACGAGGATAATGACCTTAAAATAAAAGATGGTCGCATAATAATCAACGGATCGGAGACTGACTCCTATACGTTCAAGATGGATTATTACTGGATGATGGGGGACAACCGCCATAATTCGGCCGATTCACGATACTGGGGCTTTGTTCCCGAAGATCATATTGTAGGTGAGCCTAAATTCATATGGCTGTCAGTTGATAAGGAAGCCAGCGGTCTTAAGAAAATCAGGTTTAAAAGACTTTTTCACAGGGTAAGATAAGCCCTTCACCGGGTACAGGCTGCTGGTTAGCCCGGTAGCCGGCCGTACCGGGTGCCGGGTAACTTTTTACCTCTGGCAAACCAGACTTCACCTCAACCCCGGCCTTCGCCTCTGCCTTTCTTTATAAACGTTTCCTTTCCGTCGCTGTCAAGTATGATATCAGCATCTCCCTGTTCTATATCACCCTTCAGTATGGCAAGTGATATCTTATCTGTTATTTCCTTTTGAATTAGTCTCTTAAGTGGCCGTGCCCCGAATTGTATACTGAAACCCTTATCCTGCAGGTACTTGGAGCAGCTATCTGTTATGCTGAATCTTATGCCCTGCTTCCCGAGTGTTTTCTCAAGCCTGCCAAGCTGGATGTCAATGATGCCCCTTATGTCATCCTTTGTGAGTGGCTTGAACATAATCAGCTCATCTATACGGTTAAGAAATTCTGGTCTGACACTTTTTTTCAATATTTCAAAAACCTGGTTTTTTGTTTTCTCTATTATCTGCTCGGCATTGACTTCATTATAGCCCTCAAAATTTTCCCTTATAAGTTCTGAACCAAGGTTTGAAGTCATAATTACTATTGTGTTCTTAAAATTGGCTACCCTTCCTTTATTATCAGTAAGCCTTCCATCTTCCAGTACCTGGAGCAATATATTGAAAGTATCAGGGTGAGCCTTTTCGATCTCGTCAAGCAGTATAACAGAGTAAGGTTTTCTCCTCACTGCTTCGGTTAGCTGACCCCCTTCATCATATCCCACATATCCGGGAGGTGCACCCACCAGCCTTGATACGGCATGCCTCTCCTGGTACTCGCTCATATCAATGCGTGTCAGCAGCGATTCATCATTGAAAAGATATTCAGCCAGGGCTCTTGCCAGTTCGGTTTTCCCCACTCCCGTTGTGCCGAGAAACAGGAAAGAACCGACCGGACGTTTTTCATCAGCAAGCCCCGTACGGCTCCTTCTTATAGCCGCGGCAACTGCATCAATAGCTTCGTCCTGGCCTATTACCCTTTTGTGAAGTTCCTCCTCGATGAGCAGCAGTTTTTCTTTCTCGCTTTGCAGCATCCTGGTTACCGGTATGCCTGTCCATCTTGATACTATTTCAGCAATGTCTTCTGAAGTAATTTCTTCCCTTACAAGACGTTTGCCGCCTTTCTCGTAATACTGCAGTTTTTCTATGGCCTTTTTCAGGTTCTCTTCGGCTTCAGGCAGTAAACCGTACCTTATTTCGGCAACTTTCGCCAGGTTGCTTTCCCTTTCTGCCTTTTCAGCCTGGTACCTGTAATCTTCAATTTGCTGCTTGGTATTCTGTATCTCTGTCACAACATTTTTTTCTTCTTCCCATAATGCCGTCAGCTGTTTCCTTTCCTCCTCCAGTTCAGCCAGTTGCTCTTTTATTTTTTCAACTTTTTCCTTTTCTTTTTCTCTTTTGAATGCCACTTTTTCAATTTCCAGCTGCTGGATCTTCCTGTCGAGTACATCAATCTCTTCAGGTTTTGAATTCATCTCTATCCTCAGGTGTGCGGATGCCTCATCAATAAGATCAATAGCCTTATCGGGAAGGAAGCGGTCATTAATATACCTTATTGAAAGCTGAACGGCAGATACTATCGCTTCGTCCTTTATCCTGATCTTATGATAATTTTCATATCTTTCCTTTATACCCCTGAGTATTGATATTGCATCTTCCTCATCAGGTTCATCAATGAAAACCTTCTGGAATCTTCTTTCCAGGGCCTTATCTTTCTCGAAATATTTCTGGTACTCATTCAGGGTTGTGGCACCTACTGCCCGTAATTCACCTTTTGACAGTGCCGGTTTGAGAATATTTGCCGCATCCATTGCCCCTTCGCCTCCGCCACCGGCTCCAACCAGTGTGTGTATCTCATCAATAAACAGAATAACATTTCCGTCAGATGATACTACTTCCTTTACAACAGCTTTAAGCCTTTCTTCAAATTCTCCCTTGTATTTAGCCCCCGCTATAAGTGCTCCCATGTCAAGGGAGTAAATGTTTTTCTGGAGTAGATCATCAGGGGCATCTCCATTAACTATCCTGAATGCAATACCCTCGGCTATTGCTGTTTTTCCAACTCCGGGCTCACCAACAAGTATGGGATTATTCTTTGTGCGCCGTGCCAATATCTGCAAAACTCTCCTGATTTCATCATCGCGGCCTATGACCGGGTCAAGTTTACCGCTTCGTGCCCTTTCATTAAGGTTGATGGCATACTTGCCAAGGGCATTATATGTTTCTTCGACATTCCGGCTGTTAACCTTGCTTCCTTTACGCAATTCTTTCATTACACTTTTAATGTCCCTGGAACTGAGCCCACTGTCTTTCAGCAGACTTGATACTTCTGATGTGGTATTGAGCAAGCCTATCAGAATATGTTCCAGGGCTACAAATTCATCGCCCGAAGCTTCTGCTTCCTTACGGGCCATTCCCAGTGCCCTGTTTGCCGGGTCTGACAGGTAAACCTGCCCGCCACTAACCCTGGGATAGGAGCTCAGTATCCCATCGAGGGCAGCTCTCAGCACCTGGTCATTTATTGTGAGTTTTTTAAATATATAGGGAAGGACATTATCATCAGTTTCCATTATCCCTTTGAGCAGGTGCCCACATTCAATGGCCTGATGATCCATTTCCATAGCCAGTTGCTGTGCTCTCTGGATCGATTCCTGTGATTTTATGGTAAATTTTTCGAATTGCATATTATTCCTTTCATAAAGATTGCTGCAGGTTGACTGGTCACACCCTGCAGTAATCAATTATTTTTCCTGTTTATTCTACTAGCTAATTGAGATCCGCCTGGCAGGCTTCGGCTTAATTTCTTCCCTTTTAGGCAGAGTGATATGCAGGATGCCATCTTGGTATTTGGCCTTGATTTTCTGGTGGTCGATAACATTATCGGCAACCTCAAAACTTCTGCAGAATGACTGGTAACTGAATTCCCTGCGATTGTACCTTTCATCCACTTTCTCATCTTCCTTTTCCGATGAGATAATCATGCGGCCATTATCATAGTTGATCGAGAAGTCTTCTTTTTTCATTCCCGGTGCTGCTACCTCAATCATGAAATCATCATTTGTTTCTTTAATATTAACTGCAGGCAAACTTGTATTAGTTGTTGAATAATTTGAACTTGCCCTGCCCGTCAGTTCATTGTCCCAAAAACGATCGAGCATTGATGATGGAAATAATGGAAATCTTGCTATTGTCATTTTTTATCCTCCAAAAATTTAAGTTAAACATTCTAACACCTGATTTTCAAATCCTGTGCCACTGAAACAGCTGGATAAAAAACAGCTATGGTTAAATAAAAGATAATCAGGAGAATAACCTAGCAGGCCTGTCCTTGGGATATTTATTCGCAGTTTATCCGGGTGTCAAAATGACCGATATATTTTTAAAAGACAAGACAATATGGCAGTCCGGATAGAAATATTCCCTGAAATTGTTTTATAAAAAAGGCGCCACTTGTAGAAGCAGCGCCCTTTAAGGTTCTTTCGAAATATGTTAATAAATTATTTTACTTTCTCTACTATTGCTTTGAAGGCATCAGGATGATTCATTGCAAGGTCGGCAAGAGTTTTCCTGTTCAGTGCAATTCCTTTTTTATTGATCTTGCCCATGAATTCTGAGTAGCTCATATCATACTGTCTGGTGGCAGCATTTATTCTCTGTATCCATAGTGATCTGAAATTGCCTTTCTTCTTTTTCCTGTCGCGATACGAGTACTGCAAACCTTTTTCAAGGGCATTTACAGCAACCGTGTAAACATTCTTTCTGCGACCGAACTGACCTTTTGTTTGCTTCAGTATTTTTTTTCTTCTGTTTCTTGAAGCAACTGAATTAGTTGATCTTGGCATAATATTTCAATTTATTGAATGTGAGCGCTTCCTTTTCCAGGCAGACTTTTATGGCATCACACTCTGTTAATACTCCTTTTTACTATCTCTCTCCTGCGTATGCATTATTTCTTAGCCAACAGAATTTTTACATTCTTCTCATCTGCTTTATCAACAAGGCCGGAATATGTTAAATTCCTTTTTTGCTTGGTTGTCTTTTTTGTGAGAATATGGCTTTTGTACGCATGCTTACGCTTAATCTTACCCGATCCTGTAAAAGAAAATCTCTTTTTTGCACCGGGATTCGTTTTCATTTTTGGCATTTCGTACAGTTTTTATATAATTTGAAAGAACCTATTTTTTCTTTTTCGGGGAAAGGGTTATAGTCATTCTCTTTCCTTCCAGTTTTGGCATCTGCTCAACTATACTGTAGTCTTCTACGTCCTGTGCCAGCCTCAGAAGAAGTATTTCGCCCTTTTCCTTGAATAATATTGACCGTCCTTTAAAGAACACGTAAGCTTTTACTTTAGCACCATCTTCCAGGAACTTAATAGCATGCTTTAATTTAAAATTATAATCGTGATCATCCGTATTCGGGCCAAATCTTATTTCCTTAACCACCACCTTGGTGGCTTTGGCCTTCATTTCCTTCTGTTTCTTTTTCTGCTGGTAAAGAAACTTCCGGTAGTCGATGATCTTACATACAGGCGGATCGGCTTTTGGGGATATCTCAACCAGGTCGAGTTCCATCTCATCTGCAAGCCTGATCGCTTCACTAATTGACATTACCTGTGGTTCAACATTATCACCCACAACCCTGACTACCTTGGCCGTAATGCGATTATTAATCCTGTGGGGCATTCTGTCATCACGTCTCCTGGGTGGCATGTTAGTTCTTGGTCCTGCTATGGTTATTCCTCCTTAAGTTTATTAATTAGCTGTTATTCTTTTGCTTATTCCAGTTCTTTTTTTACCTGCTCTCTTATAAAATCAACAAATTCCTCCGTTTTCATTATCCCTTTATCACCTTCTCCCTGCTTCCTGACGGATACAGTTGATGATCTTTCCTCATTCTCGCCTATGATAAGCATATAGGGAATTCTCTTTAACTCATTATCCCTTATCTTTTTACCTATCTTCTCGCTGCGCTCGTCAATCAGTGTGCGAATATCGTAATTATTTAATAAATTTAAAACTTTTTTTGCATAATCATGGTATTTTTCACTGATTGGCAGTATAATAACCTGGTCGGGACTTAACCACAGGGGCAATTTTCCTGCCGTGCTTTCAATTAATACAGCTACGAATCTTTCAAGGCTTCCGAATATTGCCCTGTGTAACAATACCGGTCTGTGCTTCTGGTTATCTGCCCCGGTATATGACATATCGAAACGTTCAGGCAGATTATAATCAACCTGTATTGTACCCAGCTGCCATTCACGGCCAATAGCATCTCTGACCATGAAATCTAGCTTGGGTCCGTAAAACGCGGCCTCACCTTCTACCACCTTTGTCTCGAGGCCTTTTTCACCTGCAGCTTCTATTATGGCCTTCTGCGCTTTTTCCCAGTTTTCATCATTGCCAATGTATTTTTCCTTGTTAGTGGCATCACGTAATGATATCTGTGCTTTATAGTCACTGAAGTTAAGTGATTTGAAAACCCACTGAACCAGGTCGATTATGCTTTTGAATTCTTCTTTCATCTGGTCTGCTTCACAGAAGTGATGGGCATCATCCTGGGTGAAGCTCCTGACTCTTGTAAGGCCATGCAGTTCACCGTGCTGCTCATACCTGTAGACTGTGCCAAATTCGGCCATTCGCACAGGAAGATCCTTGTATGAATGAGGTGTGGCATTATATATTTCGCAATGATGGGGGCAGTTCATCGGTTTGAGCATAAACTGCTCACCTTCCTGTGGAGTGTTCATAGGCTGAAATGAGTCAGCCCCGTATTTCTCATAATGCCCTGATATTTTATATAGTTCAACATTGCCAATATGCGGGGTTGAAACAATGGTATACCCCCTGTGCTTCAGTTCCGCAGTCATAAAATCTATCAGCCTCTGCCTCATATCTGCTCCCCTTGGCAACCATAAAGGCAGACCCATACCGACTTTCTGAGAGAAAGCAAATAGCTCAAGTTCTTTGCCTATTCTCCTGTGATCACGCTTTTTGGCTTCTTCAAGCATTTTGAGATGGTCATCCAGGAGCTTTTGCTTCGGAAAGCTTACGCCGTATATCCTGGTCATCATCTTCCTTTTCTCATCACCTTTCCAGTATGCTCCTGCAACACTCAATAGCTTGATGGCTTCAATATTCGCTGTATCCGGCAGATGGGGCCCGCGACACAGGTCGGTGAACGTACCAAGACTGTAAAGTGAGATTGTACCATCTTCAAGATCACGGATAAGCTCCGTTTTGTATTCATCACCCTTTTCCTCAAACAGCTTCAATGCGTCAGCCTTGCTCATCTCTATCCTCTCCACCTTCCTTTTTTCTTTTGCCAGCTCTTTCATTCTTGCCTCAATGGCAGGAAGATCCGACTCACTGATAACCACACCCTCACCGGGATCAACATCATAATAAAAGCCATTCTCAATGGATGGTCCTATGCCAAATTTTATCCCGGCGTATAATTCTTCAAGGGCCGAGGCCAGAAGGTGAGCACTGGTATGCCAGAAGGTGTGCCGGGCTTCCCTATCCTCCCATTTGTGGAAAATAACTGAGGAGTCTTCAATGATGGGCCTGCTGAGATCCCTTACCTCCCCGTTAACAGTTGATGCATATACCTGCATGGCAAGTGCCGGGCTTATGCTTTCAGCAATTTCCAGGCTGCTTACTCCCGCTTCGAATTCCTTTACCGAATTATCCGGAAACCTTATATTGATCATAGTGCTTATAATCTAATAAATAATCAGGATGCAAAGATAATGATATTTTCACACAGGTAAATACCTGTGCTCCCTGTGAATAATTGAACACAGAAATGATGATTTGGTTCAGTTGCCATACTCCTTAATTCTATCAGCTTAATCAACTTAATTCATATTGGCACCAAATTTGACTTATATTTTTTTAATGAAACAAAATATCAGAGTCATGAAAAATATCTATTGCATATTATTCATTATCCCAATAATCCTAAGTTCATGCGAAATTACCCCTGATGCCTTCTTTACGGTTGATAAAGTAGATGCTTATATAGGGGAGGAAATTTATTTTACAAATGATTCATATAATTCTGTGCATTATGAGTGGGATTTCGGCGACGGCACCGGTTCGGCTACGGTGCATCCCATACACAGCTATTCCGCCTCTGGGATATATGAGGTAACACTTGCGGCATACAGCAAGACCGGGGTCTATGATATTGCATGCCAGACTATTACAGTAACATCCCCAACCATTCTCCAGATAGAGGTCATGGAATGGATTGATGAATATCCTGTTCCCGGAGCCAATGTAAGGCTTTATCCTACTCTTGCCGATTGGGATGCAGAGGACCATATGGTGGATGAAGGCTATACCAATTCAAATGGCAAGGTCATTTTTAATTACCTGGGACCCTATGTTTATTATGTAGATGTATGGGAAGAAAATCACAATAATTGGGACCTCAGGGGCTATATGAACGATATTTATATAAGAACCGATCAGCTTGTGCCAAACGAGATAAATACCTTTATTGCATGGGTTGACTATGTTGGAACTAAGGGTGGTACTGAACGTGACCGCTCATTTGTAGTCAAAAAACTGGAACGTAAGCCTAAGAAGTAAATAAGTTTTTTATCGATTCATTCTGTCATTGGCAGATAATTAATCCATAGCCTCGAGTGCTTTTTTTACCGATCCATGAAGGAGTAGTAACTTACGGGCTTTTTCACTATCGATACCCAACTCCTCTACTATCATTTTTGTACCCCTTTCAATAAGTTTTTGGTTTGTAAGCTGCATATGAACCATCTTATTCCCCTTAACCCGGCCCAGCTTTATCATAACTGCCGTGGTTAGCATATTAAGAATAAGCTTCTGGGCAGTACCTGCTTTCATTCTTGTACTGCCGGTGACAAATTCAGGTCCGGTAACGGCAACTATCGGGATATCGGCGTGTTTTTCAAGTTCGGTGGAAGGATTACTGGTAATGCAGGCCGTTAAAATATTCCTCTCCCTGGCTCTTTTCAGGGCCCCAATAACATAGGGTGTCCTGCCTGATGCTGCTATTCCGACAACTGTGTCGTATCTGTCAATACTGTAGGCCTGCAGGTCATTCCATCCAAGTTCTTCATTATCCTCGGCTTTTTCCACAGCCTTCCTTATGGCTCCGTCGCCACCGGCTATAAGCCCGATAACGAAACCATGATCAAGCCCATAGGTGGGAGGTATCTCGGAGGCATCAACTATTCCCAGCCTCCCGCTGGTACCGGCACCGATATAAAAGAGCCTTCCTCCCTTGTTCATCCTTATTACGACCTCCTCAACCAGCTTCTCAATTGCAGGTATTACAGATCGAATCACAGGAACTATTTTCAGGTCTTCATCGTTGATCTTTTCCAGTATATCCCTGGTTGACATCTTATCTATATCCCTGTATAAGGATTCCGATTCCGTAATATTATTTTCTGATGACATTGATTATTTTCTTAGGTGATAATCCATTAATCTTTCTGCAGGTTCTTTTATTACCTCACCCGCTGTTAATCCGTATTCCTTCAATACCTTCAACAGTATTTCGTTAAAATACCATGCAATTGACCCCGTGAATGAAATCTTCATTTCCCGGTAGCCATTATAATGCATGATATTCCTTTCAATAAAATCTTTAAATGAGTCTGTAAGTAATTTCTTACAATATTCATTTTGTAAATTCTCCCTCAGGAAGACAACAAAGCTGGCAATGTATTTGCTTGGGAATTCCCCACGGTATACCTCTTTGATTACCTTCTCTTTATCAGTCGCAAATTCCTTCCCGAATAACTTTGCTACCTCCCCGGGCATAATGCCTTTGAGGTAGTCGGCGAGAAGACGTTTGCCAAGGCTCGCTCCGCTTCCTTCGTCGCCAAGGATAAAACCCAGCGGTGGAATGTTGCTTATTATTTTCTCGCCATCATAGAGACATGAATTTGATCCTGTCCCCAGAATACAGGCTATGCCCCGGGTATTCCCGAGTAAAGCCCGTGCTGCCCCAAGCAGGTCGCTGTTAACTTCTACAACTGAGCCCGGAAAAATCTTGCTTATGGTTTTGCTGACTTTGTTGCGAAGGTAAGCCCCGGAGCAACCGGAACCATAAAAATATATCTCAGCATATTGGCCGGCTTGTACCATGGGACTGATATTTTCCCCTATAACAGACATTATCCGGGAGGCAGAAGAAAAATTGGGATTGAGACCGGTTGTTTGTATCCTCCCATTCACCACACCCTTATCATATATTATCCAGTTGGTTTTCGTTGATCCGCTGTCAGCAATTATAATCATGTAACAAAAATATGAAAATAAGAAATGAATTCGGTAACTAAAGATCATCAGAAAAAATTGCCGGGGCTTTTGTCCTCAGATTATATTTCGACGTCAAAACTTCACCAATTACTTATAACTTAAAAGACTGTCTATCTGCTTAATTTGGTCATCAGAGAATTCCATATTATCCAGGGATTTTACATTTTCAGTAAGCTGGTCCTCCGTACTTACACCAACCAGTACGGATGTAACCCTTTTATCCTTCAGTATCCATCCCAGAGCCATCTGACTTAGCTTCTGGCCCCTCGACTGTGCAATTTCATTTAGTGCCTTTACCTTTTCAAGCTTTGATAATACCTGATTCTTCTCAAGGTATGTCATTTCCTTACCCGCCCTGGAATCATCGGGTATTCCCTCTAGGTACCTGTCTGTTAACATTCCCTGGGCAAGGGGAGAAAAGGCTATCATTCCCTTTCCGAGTTCTTCAAGGGTGTCAAGCAGCTTATCCTCAACCCACCTGTCAAAGAGTGAGTACCTGGCCTGGTGGATTATGAAAGGAGTGCGAAGTTCACCCAGAATTTTGGCAGCTTCTGCTGTTTTTTCCGCATCATAATTACTGATTCCCACATAGAGTGCCTTGCCGGACCTGACTATCTGATCAAGTGCAAGCATTGTCTCCTCAAGTGGCGTTTCAGGGTCAGGCCTGTGGTGATAGAACAGGTCAACATATTCAAGACCCATCCTGCTTAGACTCTGCTCAAGGCTGGTTGTCAGGTATTTTCGTGAACCAAAGTTGCCATATGGACCATCCCACATATCGAAACCTGCCTTTGTTGAAATAAACATTTCATGACGGTAAGGGCTAAGATCTTTTCGTAATATTGTGCCGAATGTTTCTTCTGCAGACCCGAACGGAGGACCGTAATTATTGGCCAGGTCAAAATGCGTTATCCCCAGATCAAAAGCCTTCCTTGAAATTTTTCTTGCTTTTTCAGGTAAGTCTATAAATCCGAAATTATGCCATAAACCAAGTGAAATAAGGGGAAGTAATATTCCGCTTTTACCGCACCTGCGGTATTTCATAGTTTCATAGCGATTTTCATCAGGGATATACCTGACCGGATTGGACTTATCATGTACTTTCATATGTAACCGATTATTTTTTAATACAAAAATAACCAAAATATGTTTAAGCAATCCTCACCTGTTTTCTGCTCACAGCTCCATATTACAGGAATCATATACCAGGCATTATATTCCCTGACCCTTGGTCCCTGCTGCCCGCCTATGCAAAAAGCCAAACTGAACCTTTCAGTCTGGCTTTTCTCCGTGCCCAGGACTGGAATCGAACCAGCACGACCTTAATCGGCCACCAGGCCCTCAACCTGGCGCGTCTACCAATTCCGCCACCTGGGCGATCTGTTCACATCAATTTTCGCGCTTGCAAATTTAATTCATAAAATCAAAAATAAAAATAAAAATAATACTTAGCGCTTATGTTAATAATTGATTAAATTAAGCATTTTTCTTCAGTGTTGTCTGTCTTATAGATTACAGTTAAGTTTTTATAATATGAATTCATTGTCAGCCATAGGATTAATTGCTATAGGGAGCCTTGGGGCTTCAAGCTTTTATGTTCCTTTCAGGAAGGTTAAAAAATGGTCGTGGGAGTCATACTGGATTGCCCAGGGACTTGCGGCATGGTTAATAGCCCCATGGCTCTTTGCACTTTTATTCCTGCCTGAAGGTGCCTTATTCAAAATTATTGCCGCTTCACCTGCGTCAGCAAAATGGCTGGCAATACTATTCGGGGCTCTCTGGGGAGTAGGAGGGCTGACTTTTGGCCTCAGCATAAGATATCTGGGAGTGGCTATGGGGCAGAGTGTTGCACTTGGATTCTGCGCTGCTTTTGGCACTCTGATACCTCCAGTAGTCTCGGGAAAAAATCTTTTTGCTACTACAGAAGGCATATTGATGATGACCGGGGTGGCTGCCTGTGTTGCCGGGATAGCTGTGATAGGATATGCAGGGGCCCTTAAGAAAAAGAATATGAGCGAGGATGAAAGAAAGCTCGCAGTAAGGGAATTCGCATTAAAAAAAGGATTGCTGATAGCTGTAATGTCTGGTATTATGAGCGCGGCATTCAACTATGGCTATGAGGTGGGACAACCGATTGATAAACTTGCTGTTCAATTTGGTGTTAACCCCCTTTTTCAGAGTAATGTTACCCTGATTTTTATACTTATTGGCGGCTTTATTACTAACTTTGGCTATTGTGCCTACCTGAACATAAAAAATAAAACATATAAGGATTACCTGTCTGTTTCAGGTAATGTGTTCTTTAACAACCTGTTCTTTACCTTCCTGGCCGGCTTTCTCTGGTTTCTCCAGTTTCATTTCTATGGCATGGGTAAAAGCCAGTTGCCCGGAGGAATAGCTGTTTTTGCATGGAGCATCCTCATGGCACTCAATATTGCCTTCAGTAATATCTGGGGTGTAATACTCAGGGAATGGAAGGGGGCAGGAAGAAAAACCATGATAGTACTGGCTGTCGGGATTGTAATTCTTATCCTTTCAACATTCGTGATTAACCTGGGATGATGAGGAGGAAACCCGGTGCCAGGCCTGCCCGCCGAAGCCCGAAACCCTGTGTAAGCAGCGATAAGTACACGCAGGGACCCGGTACCCGTACCCATGAAGCATGAAACATGAAGCATGAAACAAACTCACATAAATATCCTCTTATGAAAAAAACACATACAATTGAACAGTCTTATAAGATTGCACGGGACCAATATGCAGAACTGGGAGTTGATACAGACAAGGTGCTGGTAAAGATGGATAATGTCGTCATAAGCCTCCATTGTTGGCAGGCAGACGATGTGGGCGGTTTTGAAACCCCTGGGGCTGAGCTCGGAGGAGGAGGGATACAGGTTACCGGTAATTACCCAGGAAAGGCCCGCAACGCCGGAGAGCTGAAAAAAGATATAGAAAAAGTAATGTCATTATTGCCTGGAAAACAGAGACTTAACCTGCATGCCATATACGGAGATTTCGGCGGTGAAAAAATTGACAGGGACCGGATCCTTACAGAACATTATCGGGACTGGATTAGCTGGGCGGGGGAAATGGGCATAGGCCTGGATTTTAATTGTACCTGCTTCTCTCACCCCGGGGCGGATGATGGGTTTACTCTTTCTTCCAAAGATCCTTCCATACGGAACTTCTGGATTGAACATGTGAAAAGATGCCGTAAAATAGGCGCAGATATGGGCCGGCTGCTTGGAAGCCCCTGCGTGCATAACCTCTGGATACCCGATGGCTCAAAAGATACTCCCGTTGATCGGTTTACACTCAGGAAAATACTGAAGGAATCACTCGATGAAATATATAATGTTGATTATCCGAAAACCTACCTCAAGGATTCGATTGAAAGTAAATTATTCGGTATTGGCTCTGAAGCAATGGTGGTGGGTTCATACGATTTCTACCTGGCTTATGCTGTTAAAAATAATAAGCTTTTATGCCTCGACAACGGGCATTATCACCCAACAGAACAGGTGGGTGATAAAATCTCATCCTGCCTGCAGTTCCTGGACGAATTAATGTTGCATGTGACCAGGGGTCTGAGATGGGATAGCGACCATGTTGTAACATTCAATGATGAAATATTGCTTATCGCACAGGAAGTGATCAGGGCTGATGCCTTGTCCAGGGTAAATATTGGCCTTGATTATTTTGATGGCAGCCTGAACAGGATTGGTGCCTATGTTGCAGGAACAAGGGCAACACAAATGGCCTTTATGTATGCCATGCTCGAACCTCTTGCCCAATTAAAGGATGCCGAGGAAAGAAATAAATATTTTGAACGACTGGCTTTGCTTGAAATTATGAAAAGCAAACCTTTTGGAACCGTATGGGACTACTATTGTCATCAGGCCGGTGTCCCGGTAGGGGTTGATTATATTTCTGATATACAACAATATGAAAAGGATGTCCTTTCAGAAAGAATCTAATCGGAAAAATAAATGATATGAAGTGCTATAATAAACTATTTATGGTATTTACCACAACTGCACTTATATTTACCGGGTATGCATCCGGTCAGCTTGTGGTAAGTGATATGTTAACCGAGAACAGGCATAATCCTGTTGGCCTTGATAATACTCATCCACGTTTTACCTGGATAATAAATTCTGATGAAAGACAGGTGTTTCAGACTGCTTATGAAATACGGCTTGATGAAAGCAAAAGTAAGCTTGAAGCCGGGGAAACATCTGTCTGGTCTACCGGTAAAATCAATTCCTCTCAGTCAGTGCACCTACCTTATTCAGGCCCGTCGCTTAAACCCGCTACTAAATATTTCTGGCAGGTAAGGGTATGGGATAATAAGGGTAATGTGTCAGACTGGAGCAGTACAACATGGTGGAAGACCGGACTGCTCGATAATTCACGATGGGAGGCTGAATGGATTTCTTCAGAACAGGACGATGAGGCTGAAGTATTTTATTTCAGGAAAGATTTCAATGTCAGAAAAAACACAGAAGTAAAAAGTGCTCTTGCCTTCCTTACAGCAAGGGGTCAGTATGAAGCAAGAATTAACGGGAAACGGGTGGGCAATGCATATTTTACACCGGGATGGACTAGCTATAATAAAAGATTACAATACCAGGTCTATGATATAAAAGATCTGATTACCCTGGGTGAAAACACCATTGGTATTATCCTTGGTGAAGGCTGGTATAAAGGGAGGATATCACGTAATGTGTACGGAACCGGGACTGCCTTACTGGCTCAATTAAAAATAGAATATACAGATGGGAGAACTGTTACCATAAAAAGTGACGGAACATGGACAGCCTCCACTGGCCCTATTGTGAGTTCAAGTATTTATGATGGTGAAATTTATGATTCAGAAAAAGAAATGAGAGGATGGGATAGTCCGGACTTTGATGCTTCATCATGGAATAAGGTAACTATAGAAGACTATCCAAAAAATAATATTATTCATACTTACAATGAGCCAGTAAGAAAACATGAGGAATTTAAACCTGTAGATATATTTATAAGCCCCGGCGGTGATACCATAGTGGACTTTGGTCAGAACCTTGTGGGTTGGGTAAAGCTTGCCGTTAAAGGGGAAAAAGGCGATAGTGTTAGCCTGTATCATGCCGAAGTACTGGATAAAGAAGGTAATTTCTACATTGATAACCTGCGCGGTGCCAGACAACGTAATATTTATATTCTAAATGGCCTGAACCAGGTTTTTGAACCACATTTTACATGGCAGGGATTCAGGTATGTTAAGGTCAAAGGACTGAAAAAGATGCCGGGGCAGGAGGATATGACTGCTATGGCTCTTTATTCTGATATGGAGCAGACAGGTTCTTTTACCACGTCAAACCCTGACCTTAATCAGTTGCAGAGTAATATAGTCTGGGGCCAGAAAGGTAATTTTCTCGATGTTCCCACAGATTGCCCCCAGAGAGACGAGAGGTTGGGCTGGACCGGCGATGCCCAGGTATTTTGCAGTACTGCAGCTTATAATATGAATGTCAATAACTTCTTTTCAAAATGGTTGAAAGATCTCACTGCTGATCAGTTAAATGATGGTAACGTACCGGTTGTAATACCAAATGTCCTGGGAGAAAGATCAGCAGGAAGTGCCGGATGGTCGGATGCAGCTACAATTATCCCATGGAAAATCTACCGCTCCTATGGCGATCTAAAAGTATTGGAAGACCAATACCCCAGTATGAAGGCATGGGTTGATTACCTTGTTAACGTGAGTAATGATCTTTTAAGGAATAATGGCTTCCATTATGGCGACTGGCTTTTCTACAGTCTGGATGATGATAACGGGGGACGTTCAGCTGTAACCGACAGGTACCTTATAGCCCAGTGTTTCTTTGCCAATTCGGTGAAAATAGTGGCAGAAACTGCTTCCCTGCTGGGCAGGCATGAGGATAGTAAATACTATTCTGCACTTCATGGCCAGATCAAGGACATATTCAATAATGAATTTGTCACTCCCAATGGACAACTCGTTTCCAATACACAAACAGCTTATGTGCTGGCACTCCGGTTTGACCTCCTGCCGGATAATATGAGGGAACAGGCAGTATCACGCCTGATTGCCAGTATAAGGGAATATGGTAATCATATAACCACCGGTTTTCTCGGCACTCCCTATATTAATCATGTACTTACTCGCTTCGATAAGATTGATGTAGCCTACGAATTGTTATTGCAGGATACCTACCCCTCATGGCTGTACCCTGTCAGGAAAGGAGCAACAACTATCTGGGAAAGATGGAACGGAATAAAACCTGACGGATCATTCCAGTATCCTTCAATGAACTCTTTTAATCATTATGCTTATGGAGCTATAGGCGACTGGATGTATGAAGTGGTAGCAGGAATTAAGCCTGAAAAGCCAGGTTACAGGGAGTTTTCTGTTAATCCACGTCCCGGAGGTGGTATAAATAGTGCTACGGGAGAACTTAAAACATATTATGGCCTGATCAGATCAGACTGGAAAATTGAAAATAATAATTTTATAATTGAAATCGAGATCCCTGTAAATACCATTGCTAAACTGTATCTTCCTGCTTCATCCGTATCTGATATAAGCGAAAGAGGTAAGAAAATTACCGAAGTGGAAACAGTTGATATATTGGAAAAAGGCGACAAATACATACTGCTTATACTGGGTTCCGGAAAATATAGTTTCAAGGTGTCCGGTTACGGTCAATAATATCTGAAAATGAATAATTAAAACCATGGGAATCCCGGATGAATTAATTTCCCTGTCAGGGTATTACGGCAGTAATAAGGATTATGTTATTGCAGGGGGAGGAAATACATCTTATAAGGAAGGAGATAGTCTGTGGATAAAGGCCAGCGGTATCCCCCTGGCCGGAATTGATGAGTCAGGCTTCGTATGTCTTTCACGTCTGAAACTGGCTGAAATTTCATCGTCTCATTATAGTAAAGATCCTTTTTTGAGAGAGCAGGAGATAAAGAAAGATCTCATGGATGCAAAAAAGGGCGATAGCAATAAGCGACCCTCAGTTGAAACATCTTTGCATAATCTTTTAAATTTTCCTTATGTCGTCCATACTCACCCAACATATGTGAACGCTCTCCTGTGCTCAGTGGATGCCAAAAAGCTAACGAAACAACTGTTTGGAAATGAGATCCTCTTTGTGGATTATACCAATCCGGGTTATGAGCTTTTTAAGCAGACTGAAAAAGAATTGATGGAATATAGAACTACTTATAGAACTGATCCCCGTGTGATCTTCCTTAGAAATCATGGTATGATAATTAGTGGTATTAACCCGGAAGATATTCATTTTGAGAGCGAAAGGATACTAAAGGCTGTTGAAGCACAGTTTAAGTGGAAACTCCCGTCAACGGACGATTTGCAGCCTCATGACTTAGATATAACCATGCAGGGGGACCTGGATGATTACTTCCGGAGCCTTGAACTTTTTCCGCTTTACAGGAATAATGATCTCATTAAGCTTTTTGTAAATGTAAAGGAAAATTTTAAAAAAACAGTTCGCCCTTTTACACCTGATAATGTTGTCTATTGTAAATCAGAATATTTGTATTCCTCGGCTGAAGCTGGTAAAATTATTCCTGATTTTGAGTCATTTAAACTAAAGTATGGCTATTTCCCACGCATCATCGCACTTGAAAAAAAAGGATTGATTTCATTGGGACCGGATGAGAAATCAGCAGCCTCAGCCATGGAGGTTTTCCAGGATATGCTTAAGATTAGCTTCCTTTCCGGAAGTTTCAATGGTCCATATTTTCTTACCGATGAACAAATTCACTTTATTGATACATGGGAAGCTGAAAATTACAGGCGCAGTATCATGTCTTGATGGAAATATGTATCTTGTAACAATATTAAAATTGATGATAATTATGAAATTAAATGTTAAACTGATGTTGCTTATGCTGGCAATAGGCCTGTTCCTGCCTGAAGGAATTTGTGGACAGGAATTATTACTCAGGGGCAGGGTTACAACCTATGACAGCATACCGCTAATGAATGTAGAGGTAACAGCAAAAAGTACCGGAGCTGAAGTCGTGACAGACTCTCTTGGGAAATTTGCATTAGAATGCCTTAATGATGATAAGCTGATTTTTAATGCTAAAAGCTTTAAAAGGAAAACGGTTAATTTAAAGGAAGATGAAACCTTTCTGGATGTTAATTTGGAATTAAAGGAAGGGGAGCGATATCTTGAATTGGCGCTTGGACCTGATGGATATATAAGAGAAGCTGATAAGCAGAAGGTTAGTACAATTAACGACAGAAAAGTTGATTTTTCAATGTACTCCACAATTTATGATGCCCTGAGGGGACGTGTTGCCGGTGTCAATATTGTGGGCGATATAGTATATATAAGAGGTCAGACCACCATAGGATCAGGCGATGCCGAGGCTCTTTTCGTTGTAGACGGTGTTATTGTAAGTAAATTTGTTTTCTCCAGTATACCTACCAGCGATATACAGAATATCAGGGTGCTCAAGGGATCAGCAGCTTCAATCTATGGATCCAGGGGAGGAAATGGTGTTATTGAGGTGGATACAAAGCGGGGGAAGTTTAAGTAAAACCATAAGAAAAACTAAAGGTGGACTCCGGGTTGACAGGAAATATAAAAAACACGAATTAATTACCGTTCATACAGCAAGAAGGTCATTTGCCACAAATATGTACATGGCAGATGTCCCCACCATATCCATAATGAAAATAACCGGACACAGAACTGAAAAATCTTTTCTGAAATACATCCGTATTTCTCAGGAGGATAACGCAAATAAACTAATGAATCATCCGTTCTTTAACTCTGAAATGAAAATAGCAAGGTAATATGGTGTAAGTCTTCAAACTAATCCGATTCATATTAGTTTGAAGACTTATACTTTAACGTTGAGTAATTTATGAAGCATATACTATGTTTGTAGGGCAACGTCACAATGATAATAGCCCGGCTGATCACCGGGCTTTTTTCAATAGTATATTTCACAGTGGTACAATTTTGAGTATCGCTAACAAATTCTCTATTTTATACATATCTTTAATAATCTGGTTTAAAAGAATAATAATGATCACAGCTTTCTCTGAATTATCGATGAATAGCTCTGATTATTATGAATCCATATCAATTATTGGATACAAACCAATTATGTGATTATGTTAAAAATAATAGAACCCTGTATTTTACTTGTACTTCTGATACTGCTTTCCCCGGGATGCAATGAAAACAAAAGTGAGATAAGTATCCGGATTACTCCGTCAGAACTTCTGAATGAAAAAATTTATCTCAAAGACATAGCCTCGGACATTAAATATATCCCACTTGATGATCATGTCATATTAAGCACAATAAGATCTACGGATATTTGTGAAGATTTCATTCTCATAGATACATATACAAGTATTCTTAAATATGACATTGAAGGAAATTATCTGATGGAGATATGCAAGGTTGGAAATGCTCCGGGCGAATTAAGCCGACAATATTATTTTGATATTGATAACTCAACCGGTAATATATATATTCTTGGCAGGAATATTATTAAAGTGTACAATAAGAATGGAGATTTATTAAGACAATTCCCGACATATGAGTCCAGAATATTCTCCGGTATCACCTTTTTCAATGATAGATTGTATTTCTCTGATAATTCGACCCTGCAATTATCTGATTATGATTGGCTGGTTTCAGACGCAATGGGTAATATAATCGATTTTAAAGTGAACGCGTTTGAAAACTTCAGTACCGAGGTTAGTATCCGGTCAAATCAGTTTTTTGAGCGTAACAACGGCATTTATTACTGGGGCCATCTTGGGGATACTATCTACGAACTAAGGAACGGTGGAGCAATACCTTTTGCAGTCTATATTCAGGATGAATACCGTTTTAATATAAATGAACTCCTTAATGGAGAATATGATGTAGTGACATCAGATACCTGGATGCAAAATGATATGATTGGAACCGACAAATTTCTCTTTTTAAGGTATTCACATCTTAAAGACTTTTCAAAATATTATACAGTGTATGATATACAAAACAAGCGTTTTGTTCTTCTCGACAAAGCCAGCAGCTACAACTGGAATGTAGGCCTGGAAAACGGAATTGACAGTAACCTGAAATTTTTTCCTAAAAGCAAAATTCGTATTAACAACAAAGAATATCTGGTCGATTGGATTGATGCTATGTACGTAATAAACGAAGTTAATTCAGATAATTTCAAGGACATGAAAACAGACTTTCCTGAAAGAAATCCATGCTGAAGAATCTTGCAGGAAAGCTGTCGGAAAACGATAATCCTGTACTAATCCTGGTTGAGTTAAAATAAAAATCCACGGACACGTCCGACAAAGCCCTGAATCATCATGGTGAAGTAGGAGGGGCTGAAGAATATTAGTTTTTTAAAAAGAACTCGATTAAAAGGTCATTATCTTCTACTGTCAGGGCATCAAGCAAAGCAATAATATCCGGATTTCTTGCAACATATTCATCCCACTCCTCATCTTTGCATCTTTCCCTGTAGTCCTTTATGTCATTGATTAATGTCACTGCAGGCACTTTCAGAAAAACTGAACGCTCAGTCCTGCCGGCAATACTAAGTAGTTCATGAGTCTTACCTTCGGACATCCTCAATATATCATCATAAAATGCATTGCTGGTAATTGTTTCACCTGATTGCTTATTATACAAGCCATTATAGAAATCGTTCCTGTACTGGTAATGGAAAATAAAATGATTTTCCGTTTCATACAAATACCGTATATCCCAAATGCATCCTGCTTTAGTACAGGCATCACCAAATTCAAATACTTCATTATAATCATTGTACAGTATATTCTCACTGATGTGGTACCGCCCGTTATCAAATATGTATTCCGGCACAACACCCTTTTTATCAATGCTGTAAATTGTATCCCTGAAAACAGTATAGAACCTCACTTTTTTATCAATGGTGTATAAATTCATTACTTCCCCAAAGAAAAGGTAATTAGATAACCGTGGATCAGGCCTTATCGCCGAATTGATAATCTCTTTGTTCTTGTCTGAATACCAGTAAATACTGTTTGAATGATCGCCACTCCCTAAAGACGGAAATTTTACAAAAAGGATATAAGTTTCATCATTAAGGCGGATCATATCATCAGGAATAACATCAAAGTTTATATCCGTTTCTTCAAGAAATCGCCCGGTATCCCAGGAATAACGCATCAGTTTCCTGCGTTCTCTGTTCAATAACTCAATATCTCCGTTTTCATAAACCTTTATTCCTTTAAGATAGTTATATTCACCGGGTCCTGATCCTGTATGTCCGACCCTCCGGATTAACTTTCCATCAGCATTAAGTATAAATAATCTGGACTCGATACCAGCAGCATACAAAAGGTATTTATCCATACAGGGAAATATTTCATATATCCTTTCCAGCAAAAGATCCTTATCAACATGTATTATCTTATATCCTGAAAACATATCTGAGAATCTTATCACATCATTATCAGGCTTGATACTGATAATTCCTGGATCTGAATTCTGGGAAGAACATGAAAATGTTAGGATAGCCAAGAAAATTATTAATAACTTCTTTGGGGCTTTAATTTGGTTGTACATGGGAATAATTTGTTGGTTGCAAAAATAACGCGTTTTGAATGAAGATATTGCAGATGTTAAATTAATACTACCCAAAATCAGGGCCACTGGTTAAGTTGAAAAATAGAATTAATTTTAACCAGTGAATTATGAAACAAAAAAGAAGAAAATTTTCAGCGGCTTTTAAGGCCAGAGTAGCAATTGAAGCTCTCAAGGAGCGGGAGACGCTTGCAGAACTATCCAAGCGATTTGAGGTACATCCCAACATGATCGGCAAATGGAAGCAGGAGTTTTTAGATCGATCCGTCGAGGTATTTGAGAAAAAAACAGATAAGGAAACGGAAGTTGATCCTGATAAGCTGTATGCCAAGATCGGGCAGTTAGAGATCGAGAATGACTTTCTAAAAAAAAGCTTAAACAAGATCGGTCGATGAAAGAGCTTCGGGAACTAATTGATAATGAGCATGAATTGAGTGTAAGACGTCAATGTGATCTTATGTCAATTCATCGCAGCGGTTTGTATTATAAGCCCAAGGGAGAAAAACCTGAAAATCTTGAGATAATGAGAATAATGGATGAGTATTATCTACAACATCCTTCAGAAGGAGTAATTCGCATGCAGGATATGCTGTTTGCACTGGGCTTTATAGTTAACCACAAGCGTGTAAGAAGACTTCTTCGCCTGATGGGAATAATGGCTATCTACCCGAAGAAGAATCTCAGCAAACTTGGCTTAAAAAAGTATATTCAACCTTATTTGTTGAAAGGGCTTGATATAAACCGGCCTAACCAGGTTTGGGCCATTGATATCACGTACATTCCCATGCAGAATGGGTTCTTATATTTAACAGCCATTATAGACGTTTACAGCCGTTATGTGGTTGGTTGGGGAATATCCAATAGCCTGGAAGCAGATGCCAGCCTGGCTGTTTTAAAACAGGCTATAAAGGAACATGGTAAGCCTGAGATAATAAACTCTGACCAAGGGAGCCAGTTTACCTGTGAAAAATGGGTAAAATACCTAAAAGATGAGGATATTCTGATTAGCATGGATGGTAAGGGGCGATGGGTTGACAACATATTTATTGAACGCCTTTGGAGGTCTGTAAAGTATGATCATGTATATCTACATCCTGCCAGTGATGGGGTGGAGCTTTATCAGGGTCTGAAAGGATATTTCAGGCATTACAATTATGAACTGCATCACCAGGGAATAGGACGAAGGATACCTGCTGACTTATATAAACCGGCAGCATAGATATTAACAGGAAATGGAGTTTTTAACAAAAGAAAAAAGTAGGCAAAAAAGAAAAGGTGTTAATAACCAGAATAACTCTGCGAGTTATTTCCGGTTATGTAACACTGGTTTACATCATCAT
>Ga0209834_10000074_pt1 | contig 55397 bp, 52 predicted proteins | sample Mar14236cmmetaG_FD_184134 | JGI IMG/M metagenome (GOLD analysis project Ga0209834, IMG submission 184134) | Marine hydrothermal vent microbial communities from Guaymas Basin, Gulf of California to study Microbial Dark Matter (Phase II) - Marker... ... | reverse complement strand
CTGGTATTTAGCGGGGTTGAGAAATATCTTTGTCTATGATTTTTTTGAGTTCTTCAAAATCCGGCATGATTCGAGCAACACCAGAATCAACAGCGGCCCTGGCCACTGCGACGGCAACAGCTTTGCCTACACCCGGGTCAAATGCCCACGGAATGATCTTGTTCTCGTTGATTTCTGCATCAGGCAAAAACCCCGCCAGGGCATCCACGGCAGCGAGTTTCATTTCATCGTTTATATCTCTCGCTCTGACGGATAATGCGCCACGGAAAAGACCCGGGAAAACGAGTACATTGTTTATCTGGTTATTGAAGTCGGATCTTCCGGTTGCCACGATTCTCGCACCTGCTTCCTTGGCCTCATCTGGATAAATCTCTGGAATGGGGTTTGCAACGGCAAAAACTATGGGATCCTTTGCCATAGACTTAACCATGTCTTTATTGACAAGCCCGCCTATGGAAGTTCCGATAAACACATCAGCACCTCTTATGGCATCTTTGAGAGTTCCTGTAAGCCCTTCAGGATTTATCAAGAGAGCAATTTCTTCGTGAAAAGCATTTAACAGCGTTTCAGGATATTCTTTATTTAAAATACCGTTTTTATCGCATGCCACGATGTTCTTGACGCCAGCTGCAAGAAGCATTTTTATGATCGCTCCGCCAGCAGCACCTATCCCAACTGTTGCAACCTTGATCTCGCTTAGCTTTTTACCAGTTATTTTCAGTGCATTTTTCAAGGCAGCGAGTATTATAATAGCCGCTCCATGCTGGTCATCGTGAAAAACCGGAATATCAAGCTTTTCCCTGAGTGCTTTCTCAATGTAAAAACACTGTGGCGAGGCAATATCTTCAAGATTCACTCCGCCAAAAGTGGGGCTAACCGTTTCTACAAATTCCACTATCTTCTCAGGATCCTGTGTGTTTATACAAAGAGGGTAAGCGTCAACATTTGCAAATTCCTTGAACAATACCGCTTTTCCTTCCATAACAGGCAGTGCAGCTTCAGGTCCTATATTTCCAAGTCCCAGCACAGCTGATCCATCTGAGACGATCGCCACTGCATTCCAGCGATTCGTGTAGTTGAAAACTTCATCAGGCTTTTTATGAATCAATCTGGATACATCTGCAACACCCGGTGTGTAGGCAAGGGCAAGCATCTTCTGATTATTAACCGGTACCCTGCTCTTGACTTCAAGCTTTCCTCTGAACTTTTTATGCAACTCTAATGCTTCGTTATTCATTTCAATCCCTCCATCAAATCAATTCGGCAATCTTTACCGAACGATTTTCCTTAGCTGAAATGTCAGCAGCTCTGGCAACGAGGATTGAATAGTATCCAGCCTCTACGCCAGCAGAAACGTCCTTATCTTCAAGAACGGATTCAACAAAAGCCCGAATTTCGTTGGCAAAAGACTGCATGTAGCGTTGAGGAAAGTAGTACAAAGGCTTATCGCTACAAACCGCAGCTTCTGTGCTCACAATGACGTTGGTTTCTCTATCGTTCTCGGCCCGTGCGCTACCTTTCGAACCAAATACTTCTACTCTTTGGTCGTATCCATAGGTGGTTTTTCTACTGACATCAATCGCACAAATCGCACCGTTTTCCATCTTCAATATGGCATAGGCGGTATCGAAATCTCCCGCTTCGCCTATTCTGGGGTCAAGGAGTACACTGCCACCAGCGTAAACTTCGACTACTTCTGACCCCGTTAAAAACCTTGCAGTGTCAAACTCATGGATCATGAAATCGAAGAAGATGCCACCGGATTTCTTCACGAATTCTATATCGGGCAGGTGGGGATCTCTTGAAGTCGTTCTGATCAAATGAATTTCACCGAGTTCGCCAGAATCTATAAAGTCTTTGACCTTTCTAAAGTTATGATCAAAGCGCCTATTAAAGGCAATCTGGATTTTAACGCCGGTGTCTTTTAGGTTTTTATAAAGCTCTCTGGCCGTTTCCAGATTATGTGCAAGGGGCTTTTCCATAAAAACATGTTTTTTTGCTTTAACAGCCGCTTTTAACATTTCACCATGTAATGTAGTTGGAGATGCGATAACCACGGCGTCTATCTCGGGATCTTCTAAAACATCCTGCCAATTGGCCGTGATTTCGAAGTCGCCCAAACGTTCAGCCCACTTCTTTGTTTCATCAACCCGCGGATCTGCCAGTGTTTTGACCTTGGCTTCCGGCACGTGCTGAATGAGGTTAGTTGTGTGAATCCTTCCCAATCTTCCCAACCCTATGACACCTATCCTCAAAGTTTCCACCGAATCATCTCCTGTTCTCAAAGAACTTCTTCGAGTTTTACTGGCCTATTCTCTTTAGCCGAGATCGTGGCAGCTTTGGCAATGACTATGGCCATCAACCCATCATGACCCGACACCGGAACTTCCTTATCTTCAATCAAGCTATCTATAAAATCTTTCATTTCATCCTCAAATGATTGCATATATCTTTCAAGGAAGAAGTAAAGTGGCTTGTCACTTGCAACACACTCTTCATTACTGAGTATGACGTTTGTTTCGGTGTCATTTTCAGCCCGGGCACTCCCTTTTGAACCGAAGACTTCCACACGTTGGTCATAGCCATAGGCTGCTTTTCTGCTGTTGTCTATTATGCAGGTTGCTCCACTTCTGAATTTCAAAACAGATACAGCGGTATCGTAATCACCGGCATCACCAATTGTGGGATCTATGAGTACGCTTCCAAAGGCACAAACTTCAACGACTTCGTCTCCGGCAAGGTAACGAGCCATATCAAAATCGTGAATAGTCATATCCATGAAAATGCCACCAGAAACCTTTACGTATTCAATGGGTGGTGGGGCGGGGTCTCGTGATGTGATATTCACTATATGTACTTCTCCGATTTTTTCATCTTCAACAAGCTTTCTTACTTTCCTGAAATTATGGTCAAAGCGTCTGTTGAAACCTATCTGAAGTTTTACCCCTTCTTCTGTTACAACTTCAAGCGCTTTTCTCGTTTTTTCCAGGTCCATATCGATGGGCTTTTCACAGAAAATATCTTTCTTCGCCCTTGCTGATGCGATTATCAGATCAGCATGAGTGTTGGTAGGCGAGCAGATGATCACCGCATCCACTTCGGGATTATCAATCACATCTTCAGGATCGGTCACAACGTTGTTTATTCCAACGGAATCAGCCCAGGCTTTGGTTTCTTCAAATCTCGGGTCACAAATTGTTATAACTTCCGCTCTTTCGACCTTTTGAACGAGATTTTTTGCGTGAATCCTTCCTATCCTGCCAGCTCCTATTACACCAACCTTGATTTTTTTATCCATCTTCTTCACTCCCTAAAATCCGAGAATCTCTTTCAGATAGGCACGGGCTTTTTTCGCATATTCGAGAGGAGGGGCTATTTTTGGATCCTGTTCCGCTTCAACGACAATCCAGCCTTTGTAATTAATGTCATCAAGTGCTTTTGCTATCGGCTTGAAATCGATCATGCCATCTCCTGGAACGGTAAAAACGCCCTGCTTAACGGAATATAAAAAGCTCCAATCCTCCTGGAAAGAGCGCTTCATGACGTCCTCACGCAGATCTTTGAAATGAACGTGCTTTATACGTGAGCCGTAATCTTTTATCATTTGTAAAGGGTCTCCGCCTGCAAAAACCAGGTGACCGGTATCGAGAAGCAAATAAACCAGATCAGGGTCAGTGCTTTCCATAAGCCTTCTGACTTCTTCATAGGTCTGAACCCCTGTTCCCATGTGGTGATGGAACACTATTTTCATATCTTTCTCAGCTGCAAGTTTTCCAAGCTCATGGAGCCCTTTGACGAGTTTCCCCCAATCTTCATCGCTGAAAATTGGCTTTTGGCTGTGCAATGGTGTATCCATAAGGCCTTGAACGCTTTTTCCGCTTTCGGATACGACTATCACTTTTGCACCCATAGCGTGAAGAAAATCCCTGTGCTTGATAAAAGCAGCAATAGTTTCTTCGGGATCTTTGGTGGTAAAGTAACTACTGAACCATGCACTTGCTATCTGCAATCCCCTGGGCTCAAGGGCCTTTTTAAGAACCATGGGATCACGTGGAAATTTGTTGCCAACTTCGCTACCTTCAAAGCCTGCCTCAGCCATTTCATCGATACACTGTTCAAAGGGAATATCACCGCCAAGTTCAGGCATGTCATCATTGGTCCAAGCAATTGGAGCAATTGCCAATTTGATGTCTTCTCTTCTGATACCCATCTAATTCCCTCCAGTCACCACTTGCGGGCGTGTTTTTTCATATATTCGCTGTCTTCCATATATGCTTTTTTCACTGAATCGCTTTCGGATACCTCTGCAACGCCAACTCGCCACCATGATTCATATCCACCGGACTGTGTGCCGGGTAAGACTTTCACGTCTATGAGGACGCTTGTGGATTCTTTTCTCGCTTCTTCCAAAGCTTTTCGAAGTTCATTTTCGTTACGCGCTGTGTAGGCTTTTGCACCTAAGCTCTTCGCTATTCCAGCAAAGTCTATCTGTATATAGTCATCATCGAGTTTTCCTGTTTCTTTCGAACGATACCTCAGCTCATTGCCAAATCCCTTTGCGCTTCCATGGGATTTTTGAAGGCTGTTTATGCTCTGGAATCCACCGTTGTCGAGTATAATGACGTTTATCTTCATTCGTTCCTGCAAACTGGTAAGAAACTCAGAATGAAGCATAAGGAAACTCCCGTCACTCAAAAGGGCGTAGGCTTCCTTTTCAGGTTCGGCCATTTTCACGCCGAAAGTACCTGAAACTTCATAGCCCATACAGGAAAAACCGTATTCCATGTGATATGACTTGATACCTTTGCATCGCCATAGCCTGTGTAAATCCCCCGGAAGGCTACCAGCGGCTGCTACAAAAACGTCATTTTCAGTTGCGAAATCATTTATTATGCCAAGCGCTGTGGTTTGTGGGAGCCCTTTTTCAGATTCCAGGTGATAAAGCCTGTCCACTTCCCTGTCCCATTCTTCTTTAAGTGTTTTTAGCTCTTCTTTTGAATAATTCGACCTGTATCCTTCCTTCTTCAAACCTTCCATCAGGACTTCAAGACCGAGCATGGCATCTGCGTTGAGGTGTTCGGCATCCATCTTCAGACCATCGAAATTATTGACATTTATGCTCAGGATTTTCACATTGGGGTTCTGAAAAGCGGTTTTTGAAGCTGTTGGGAAATCCATAAGCCTTGTACCAACTGCGATTATTAAATCCGCCTCCTTGGCGAGTTTGTTGGCAGCAAGGGTCCCTGTGGTGCCAACTCCACCCATGTTGAGCGGGTGATCCCACAGCATCGCTCCTTTTCCAGCCTGCGTGAAGGAAACAGGAATGTTAAAAGCTTCAGCAAATTCCCGTAAGGTATCCACTGCTTGAGAATAATGAACACCACCGCCAGCGATTATCAGCGGCTTTTTCTTAGTCTTAATGAGCCTTAGTGCTCTCACAAGAGCGCTCTCTGATGGTGGGCGCCTATCTATATGGTGTACTCTTTTCTCAAAGAATTCCACTGGATAATCATAGGCTTCACCCTGCACATCTTGTGGAAGGGCAAGGGTAACAGCTCCTGTTTCTGCGGGGTCGGTGAGAACCCTCATAGCGTTTAGCGCTGCAGTAATTAGCTGCTCAGGTCTTTCTATTCTGTCCCAGTATTTGCTCACAGCTTTGAAAGCGTCATTAGCCGTGATTTTTGGATTGTAAGGCATTTCTATTTGCTGAAGCACCGGGTCAGGCTGCCTATCGGCAAAGATATCTCCCGGGAGCAAAAGCACAGGAATTCTGTTTACAGTTGCAGTAGCAGCACCTGTCACCATATTGAGTGCTCCGGGACCTATCGAACTTGTACAGGCAAAGATTTCAAGCCTGTTTTTCTGTTTGGCGAAAGCAGTAGCAGCGTGAACTATCCCCTGCTCATTGTGTCCCTGATAAAATTTAAGAGAGAGGTCTTTCATGTTTTCAAGGCCTTCGCCAATGCCAAGGAGGTTGCCGTGGCCAAAAATCCCATATACTCCTTTGACAAATTTGTGTTCTTCCCCATCAAATTCGACATACTGGGCATCAAGGAATTTCAACAAAGCTTGAGCAGTAGTTAAGCGTATTGTTTTCAAATCATTCACCTCCGAAAGGCCATATGGAAGCGTCTTTTTCCGTTACCCACAGATGTTCCAGTTCAAAGGTAGGCACTGTATAAGGGTTACCATCAAGATGCCTTATGGCCCATATGTAATACATGGCGTATCCCGGTGCACTTACCTGTGGATGAGAGAGATCATCAAGGATTTTCAGCGTATCACCATGCCTGATCTTATAAACATCCTCGCCCAACATCCCAAAGCCAAAGCCCTGCTCGGGAAAGAAGCGATAATGGTATATTTCAGGCTGAGGATGGTGGTGTGGCGGATAACTTGACCACTTGCCAGGGTAATTTACCACCTCTCCAAGCACCAGTTTGGCATCTGGGGCGTTGGTTACATCAAAAATAGTACGCACGATCCTCGTAGAAGTTTCGCGCATTGTGCCTTCGCCTCTGTGTTCTGACCTGGTATCGTTCCCCTGATAAAGCCGACATTCAAAAACCGCATCATTTGTAGTTGCAAAAATTGCGATTTCTGCATTGGTTTTGGCCTCGATTTTTACCTCAGTGCTCATTGGAACATGCAGGCATACAGGTTCATTTTCCAAAAGAGAGTCTCTTTTTACCAGTTCTACCCTTCCATTCCATTCGAAAGATATTTCCCCTTTCATCAGCAGGAAAGCTCTTTCCTTTCCGGGCTGGCTTTTGTAGGTTTGTTGGCCCTTCAACAAAAGTAGACCAAAATCCATCATTGTATCTTTCTCTGATTCACCCTCCCGGGTTATTTCGTTAAAACCTTGTATGCGTTTCTTCGCTTTTAGCAAATACATTGCTCATCTCCTCCAGATTTGCATTATTTTCTTAAAAGGACATTTTTAACGCTGGCTGCTATATCCTGAGCTGTCATATTGAAGCGTTTCTTCAGGTAGTCAACATCTCCAACTTCGCCAAACAAATCTTTTACCCCCACTCTTTCAATGGGTACAGGGCACGTTTCAGCGACCACTTCGGCAACTGCAGAACCAAGGCCGTTATATATATTGTGGTTTTCGGCTGTCACAATTGCCCCGGTTTCAGATGCACATTTTTCAATGAGCTCTCTATCTATGGGTTTAATGGTAAAGATGTTAACTACTCTTGCATCAATGCCCTCACTTGCCAGCAAATCAGCGGCATCAAGAGCTTCTGCCACCATGATTCCCGTGGCAATAATAGTGACATCTTTCCCTTCTCTGAGAACTATTCCTTTTCCAATCTCAAAACTTGAACCTTCTTCGAATACCCGTATTGTTGTTTTTCTCGAAATCCTCACGTAGAATGGTCCGTAAGAATAGGTTATGTCTTTTAGAAGGGCTTTCATCATTACAGTATCAACAGGCTCTATAATCGTGATGGTAGGAATTCCCCTCACAAAGCCAATATCTTCCAAAGGCATATGAGTTCCACCGTTATATGCAGCGGTTACTCCTGGATCTGTTGCCATCATCTTCACGTTTAGCTTGTTATAGGCTATGGAGATATATACCTGATCAAGAGCCCTTCTAGTGCTGAAACAAGCAAAGGTATGAGTGAAGGGGATCTTGCCAGTGGCAGAAAGACCTGCGGCAATGCCCATCATATTGGCTTCCTGAACTCCCACGTTAATCGCTCTTTCAGGGAATTTTTCTAAAAATCTGTAAGTACCATTGGAATGCATCAAATCCGCATCGAGTACGATTATATTTGGATCACTCTTTGCAAACTCTATGAGCTGGTCGATATAGACATCTCTCATCATTACAGTGTCGGGTTTTCTCTTTTCAACGAGTTTGATCATCTAAGATCCCTTTCTTTCTCTTCCAATTCTTTTTGTAACGCGCTTATGGCATCGTTGATCTGCTCCTCATTAAACTTCATATGGTGGTTCAGCTCTATGCCTTCTGCAAAAGTGCAGCCTTTTCCTTTTATTGTGTGTAAAACAATTACAGAACTTTTCCCTTTTGTTTCCTTTGCTCTTTGTATTGCTTCATGTATCTGCATGACATTATGCCCATCAACATCCTGAGCGTGCCAGCCAAATTCCTCCCATTTTTTCCTCAAATCCCCAAGTGGATTGATATTGTCAATGTATCCATCAAGCTGTTGCTTGTTGTAATCGATGAACACTATGAGGTTATCGAGTCCGGCATTTCCAGCGAATAATGCACCTTCCCAAACCTGTCCTTCCTGGCATTCTCCATCGCCTAAAAGAACATAAACATAGTTTTCCTTGTTGTCCATCTTATGCCCCAGGGCAATTCCTATACCCATAGAAATACCCTGTCCGAGGGAGCCTGTGGACATATCTATACCCGGGGTATGATTTCTGTCAGCATGACTCGGTAAATCCGTTCCCCCTCGATTCAGCGTTTTCAACCATTCCATGGGGAAAAAACCCTTCAAAGCCAGCGTTGCATACAAAGAAGGGCCTGCATGACCCTTTGACATCACAAACCAATCACGGTCTTCCCATTTTGGGTTCTTGGGATCGTATCTCATAACTTTGCCATAAAGCACTGCGAGCAGTTCAACAATTGACATCGCGCCACCAATGTGGCCAAATCCGAGATATCCGAGCTCCTTCAAGGTTTCAATGCGAATTTTTGTTGCGAATATTTCCAGTTCTTTCATTTCGTTGTCTGTGAGCATCAGAGTTTATTCACCTCGCTTGATTTTAGGGAGTGTAGAAGCTCCAAGGGGAAATACGGCGTATTTTGCGTTCATCCCCTTTTCACCAAAAGCTTCTTTTACAGCTTCAGTAGGGTTATCAAAGCATCTTATGCCAACTAACTTTTCTTCTGCGAATTCTTTATTGGTAACCAGGAAAATTTCCGATGTTTTTAACACGACTTTGGATATTGCAGCTGCTTTGTGGCCACCCAGGACAAAATTTTCTTTCAGGCCTTCAACCAGTTCCGCAGGCTTTTTTCCAGAGGTAATCCATTCTTTGAAAGTTTTACTTCCGTATTTCTCTGGACATTCGGCAAAAAGAATCATTCTACCACCGGGTTTCAAAACCCCGGCGCAGTTATCTATCGCCTTTTGCGCTTGATAGAGGTTGATATCCTTTGGATATCCTCCAGCGCTTACAATGACAATGTCAAGAGGCTCTTCAATGGGAACAATCCCACTTTTTTCAAGGCGTTCAGCCAATATCCTGTGTGCCTTGATCCAATCACCAGAAGCAGCATCGATCACTCTATGATGTTCGTCCACAACCACGTTCAAGACGAAATCAATTCCCAGAAAACTCACACCCTCTTCGATATCCATGCGTACAGGATTGTCGTAAATAGAAGCCGCTTCAGCACCATCTTCCATCATGTGGCTGTGATTTTGTCTGATCGTTTTGGCAGAAGCGACACCGGGTAGAATGGCTTTGGCACCACCGGAAAATCCGGCAAAATAATGAAATTCCACGTTGCCAAGGCAAATTCTGAAATCAGCCTCAACAACAGGGCGAAAAAATTCTACTCTCGTCCCCCGGGTGGTTGTGCCCACATAAACCGTATTGTCCACGTCATGATTCAAAACTCTAATTCTTTCGTAGATACTTTTGCCAACCGCCTTTTGCAATTCATCTTCCGTCATCTTTCTGTGAAGGCCTAAGGCAATTACAATTGTTATATCCTCATCATTCACACCTGCTTTATTCAGCCTGTCAATGACATGAGGCAAAAGAACATCACTGGGGCATGGCCGGGTCAAATCGCTGGTCACTATCACCACTTTCTGTCCTGGCTTAACTAGCTGTTCAACTCTTTCCGTGCCCACCGGATGATTTAAGGCTTTTTCAACAAGTGCATTTTCTGAATCGGTGATGGATTGCCGTTGGGGGTGATACTCACCAACAAATCCTTTCTCAGGTAATTCAACTTTTACAGTCGATTCACCATATGGAAGTTCAAAATTGAGCATTATTTTTCAACCTTCCTGTACGCCTTTTTCAGAGCCTTAATAAGAGGAAGCTCTTTGCCAGATAAGAAGCGTACCATAGCTCCTCCAGCAGTACATATATAGCCAAACTTCTCATTGGCATTTTCTACGAGCTTCTGCGCAGCGGAGACACTATCTCCGCCTCCGATAACGCTATAACCCGGAGCTTCAGCAATGGCATTCCATATCTCTCTTGTCCCCTTTTCAAAAAGCGGGTTTTCATACGCTCCAGCGGGCCCGTTTATAAAAATCGTTCCTGCTTTCATGATTTCACCCTTATACAGCTCTATGGTCTTTTCACCTACATCAAGGAAAAGAGCATTATCAATTGGAAGCTCGTTGATAGAGCATTCCACACGTTTTCCATCTTTTTCATATGCAAAGTCTACAGGATTGAGAAACCTGTCGCCAAAGCGAGCAAGATAATCTTTGGCAGGTTCAATGAAGGCATCGAGAGAACGATCGAAAATGAATTTTTCCTGCTGCTTGCCGACCGATCTTCCCATAGCCATTTGCATGACTATTCCCGTCACACCACAGGTCAAGATTTTATCAGCAGTGCCATTTTCGAGGACCTGTTTCATCATTCCGAAAGCATCGGATATTTTCAACCCTCCAAGAACAAAAACAGCGGGCTTTTCAGGGCTTTCCATCACTTTTGTTAATGCTGAAAGCTCTTTGAAGAGAAGCCTGCCTGCCGCCGTAGGCAAAAGCTCTTCGAAAGCGACCATGGAAGGTGAGTTCCTATGTGCTGCCGAAAAAGCGTCGTTTACATAGTAATCTGCAAGAGGGGCAAGATTACGAACTATGTAGGTATTCAACATCTCATGCGCTTCGAGCTTTACAGCGTTCTCAAAGGTTGAAACTTCTTCTGTTAGATATCTAACATTTCCCAGCAGTACCGCTTCGCCTGGCTTCAGGCTTTTCACCATTTCCTGCGCAGCCGGCCCGGCAACATCATCGATGTATTTCACGGGTTTTCCAAGCTTTTCTGACAACTTTTCAGCATGCTCAGCCATGGAAATGAGATTATGGTAATCGAGCGTATCTCCCTGATGTGCTAGTATAGCCAGCTTTGCCCCTTTTTCCATTAGTTCCCTGATTGTAGGTATACTTTGATTTATTCTATTTTCATTGGCTATTTTTTTTGTTTTCGGATCGAGAGGGGAGTTGATATCAATCCTCAGGATAACTGTCTTATCATGGAAGTTAAAGTCATCGAGAGTATTTATCAAAATCTCTCGCATTACTTATGCCTCCCTATTTTTAGGTATTTGTTCGTAAGCCCAACGGCTTCCAGCCTATCCGCCTGCATTTCCATAGCGGCTCTGATACCATCAATCGTCTCGGGAATAACCACGGACTCTTGTGGAATATGCAGGGAATATATGAGGTGGTCTTCAAAAGGCGTAACTGTTTCTTCCCATATGGAAATTTCGTACATATCGCCGCGCGGATTTCCCAAATCACGTGCATAACGGAATATGGAAGCGTTACCCAGAAAACCATCTTCTATTTTTACCAGCCTGATTCTTGGGTGTTCTCTGAATATCTCAATGGCCTCTTCTTTGGAAACTTTCTTTTTGGGTTTGGCAAAAACAGTGATGAAATGACCATGGGTAACGGGAGTGTGCACCAAAACGCCGGTGGCCTTCACATGAGGCATTATGAGCATTAAGTCAACCGCTTGATGGTTAGGAACCGGATCAACTTTCAGCGCATTAGTAAGACCTCTGTGGTAATCTCCCGGATCAGCAACACGCCTCACAATATGAATCATCGCGGATTCCACTCCAACAGCTCTATCTAAGCAATCTACAGAACGAATTAAACCAGTGGTATTGCATGAAGTAAGTTTCAAGAATTGTTTTCCTAATCCTTTTTCATAATTTGCATATCCGTGAAAAAATACATCGGCAACGCTTGTTTTTTCTCCACCCTGGAAAATAGCTTTTTTGCCGTATTTTTCGTAAAGGACTTTGTTTTTCGCACCTACGCCAGCATTGGTTGCATCAAGAACTATATCCACTTTTTTAATCAGGTCTTCCAGATTTCCAGAAATAGGAATGCCAGCTTTTTCAACCTTTTCCCGGTTTTCCTCAACGGCAAGGTAAAAATCGTAGGGCATTCCCTTCTCTTTTAGAGCCCTAACGGCAAGCGTCGGAGCAACATCCGCTACACCAACAAGTTCCATGTCTTCTTGAAGTGCAACTCCATCAGCGAGACGTTGGCCTATCACACCATAACCAACTACACCAACTTTTACCATATTAAATCCCTCCTTGTATGCGTATTCACAAATCCCTCATACAACAAATCATCTCACAAAGAATACCGATGAACAAAACCTAAAGACCTCCCATTAACGGCTTTTATTTTCAGTTATTCCGAAATAATGTCGATTAAGCATTCTGTTCTCATAATGTATTCGCTTACATCCAGTTTTTTCGATCCAACTATGCGTATTTTTTCACAATGTTATCCGCATAATGTGCCAATATAGCCGTTTTTATGCTGTTTATAACTTTTATTCACAACATCTATTCTTAATGTAAGCGCATACATGACAACTCACTTTACTCTCTGTATCGATAAAATAAATTTAAAAATTTAAAAAAGGGCCTTTCGGCCCTTTGCATACATTATATTTCTCACACTGTTTTACTATTACTGTCTTGGGATAGTTCCTACTACGTTATCTACAAACCAATCCATGCTGAGAAGCTCACTATCTGAAGGAATATCTCCAGCGGGAACTCTGAGTTTGCCCTCCTGATCATACAGTGGACCAACAAATGGATGGAATGTTTCACTGATAATAGCTTCTTTGAAAACGGAAACGAGTTTTTTAACCGTATTGGGAACAAGATCACTTATGTCTAAATCCACAACGCCGTCGGCCATACCACCCCAGTATTGCTCGCTCTTCCATGTTCCAGCCATAACCTCTTTTATAACCCTTTCATAATAAGGTCCCCAATTCCATACAGGCGCACCAAGATATGACTTGGGCGCGAATTTTTCCATGTCGCTGTTATAGCCAATTGAGTAAACGCCGTATTCTTGTGCAGCTTGTTGGGCAGCCGGTGAATCCTGACCCTGCGCTATTACATCCGCGCCGATATTCAATAAAGAAATCGCCGCTTCCTTTTCCAGTGCAGGGTCATACCAAGAATTCACCCAGATAACATGAACTTTCGCAGCTGGATTTACATATTCTATGCCAAGGGCAAAGGCGTTTATTCCCCTCACGACCTCTGGAATAGGATAAGCAGCTACATAGCCTATGATGTTGCTCTTTGTCATGATTCCTGCTATAAGCCCTGAAAGGAAATCTGGCTCGTAAATCCTCCCAAAATATGTGCCAACATTATTGGCGGTTTTATAACCTGAGCAGTGCATGAAAATAGTTTTTGGATATTTTTTGGCAACGTTTATAACCGAGTCCATATAACCGAAGCTCGTCGCAAAGATCAAATCATATCCTCTCTGAGCGTAGCTTCTTATTACACTTTCAGATTCAGCACCTTCAGACACGCTTTCAATGAAATCAGTTCTGATGGCATCGCCGAATACCTTTTCTACGTACTGTCTTCCAAGATCATGTGCATAAGTCCAGCCAGCATCGCCAACCGGTCCAACATAAACATACGCCACTTTCAGTGCTTTAGCAGACAGGAACATTGAAGCAAGCAAAATCGCTATAACCAAAATCGTGCGTCTTTTCATAAAATCATCCCCTTTGCATTCAATATGAAATTAAAAACCTGTTCTAAATATGCTTTCACAACACCATGATACACAAAAATCCATTTTTATCATAGAAAATTGAGATCATACAATTCAAGATAAGCATCTCTTGCGAGTTTTTCTTCTTCCCCCATTAAAAGTATTCCATTTATTTCTTCATTGCTAAATGTTGCCGCGAATGCGTTAATTATCAAAAACAGAATTACTGATATAACTATCATCTTTTTCATTTTGTTCCTTTCATTTTCGTTGTATCCTAACTCTATAATATAATCGAATACTTAGAGTTATCTTAAAGCAGACTTGGAATCCGAGGTGAAGAAATGGAAAGAACAAGGTGTCCCTGGGCTGGAACGGATCCGCTGTATGTTAAATATCACGATGAAGAGTGGGGTGTTCCTGTACATTCAGATAGAATTCACTTTGAATTTTTGATTTTAGAAGGCGCTCAAGCGGGATTGAGTTGGGCAACAATATTGAAACGACGGGAAGGTTACCGAAAAGCCTTCAGCGGTTTTGACCCCGGGCTTGTTGCAGATTACGACAATGAAAAAATCGAAGAACTGCTAAAAAACAGCGGCATAATAAGGAATAAGCGGAAGATACTTTCCGCCATAAACAATGCCAGGGCATTTTTAGAAGTACAAAAAGAGTTTGGCTCTTTCGATTCTTATATCTGGAGTTTTGTTGGAGGAAACCCCATTGTGAACCAATGGAAAAGCCTCGAAGAAGTTCCAGCATATACTGAGCTTTCCATTGCGCTCAGCAAAGATTTGAAAAAGAGGGGTTTTAGCTTTGTTGGACCCACTATCACTTATGCTCACATGCAAGCCGTGGGGCTTGTAAACGATCATCTTGTGAGCTGCTTCAGACATAAAGAAGTACAGCAGTTTTATTGAGCATAAAATGCCTATATTGTAGCTAATCTTCAGAAGCGAAACAATATGGCTAATGCTCTTTTTGCCGCTTAAAGACCATTAATGAGGGTATTTTTTTCATCAGTTCGCATATTGATTATATTTAGTTTTGCGGATCTTTCCTCATTAATTTCGAATACATCGTTGGTAACAGTGCAAGTGTCATAACGGAACTTGAAACCATAGTAAACCACATCAGAGAAGCCATGAACATGTGAATTTTCAGTGGTGAAACAAACAACGCTGACATTCCAATCGCGAGTCCAAAGGCATTGGCAATTATCGGTTTGGAAGTTGCCATAAACGCTTTTTTAGCGGCTTCAGGCGAGTTGTTATCTTTAAGTTTGTTTCTGTAATAAGAGCTGTAATGTATGGCATAATCTATTCCTACCCCAATGGTGATGCTTGCCATAGTTGCGGTGGTTATATTCAAAGGGATACGCAAAAATCCCATGAACCCGAACATACCAACCAATGTAATCCCGATTGGTATAGTTGCAAAGATCGAAACTAGGAAGTTTCTGAATGTAAGCAATAGCATTACAAAAACCATAACTATTGCAAAAAGCATCGAATTTACTTGCTTGTTGATGATGCTGTCATTCATCTCTTTTGTAACGTAAGGTACACCTACAACAGAGAATTTGATGTCCTCATTGCTCAAGCCTGTAATAGTTTCTTTTATCTTCTGGAGTGTTTCACCTTTTAAATCTTTTGGGAATACCATTATTCTCGATAAATTCTGGTCTCTTAAAAGAAAATTAGAAAGGGGATTCCCGGATTGTTTTGAGGCTAACATAAACAGCAAATTTGCGATTCCAATGGTTTTTGGATATGCAGGTGAACTGAGGTTATAGGCGTTTTTATTTAGGTAACCCATCACGTCATACACTGAGATTATCTTGTTTACAAGCCCTTCTTCTTTTAGCTTCTTTTCCATCTCAAGAACTTCACCCGCTGTTTTAAGATCAAGAGGATCTTTTGAGGTGTTTATCACTGCAAACAGCGGCATTCCACCGCCATTTATCTCTTTGACTTTTTCAAAACTTTTGGCCACCTGAGTGCTTTTTTTGAAAAAGTCAAGCTGGTTAAATTCAATGACTATATACTTAAAGCCTATGACAGCCGTCAAAATATATATTATGGCAAAAGCCATAACCCTTTTACCCCATAACTTAGAAACTGCTGTTGGGAGAAAGGTGTTTATTGGCTTTGGTTCGACTTTATCGAATTTTTTTATCTGAAGTGTAACCAGAGGTAGGAAGATCCAGGTTGCGACACCCGCAAAGCCTATTCCCAACGAAGCGTAAATGGCTAATTGAGATAATGCTGAGGAACCAGTAACCAGCAGTGAAAGAAAGCCAGCGATTGTGGTTAGTGTGGTCATTATCATGGGAAGGCCAACTCCTTTGAGGGTTTTCTCAACGGTTCCTACCCTGTCTTCATTCAAATTATCCATGAAATGAGACATAAAGTGGATGCCGTCTGCACTTCCCATGACAATGGTGAATATAGGAGCTAAAATGGTCAATATAGAAAGTTCCTTCCCTGTCCATCCCATAAAACCAACGGTCCATAAAGCACCGAGTCCTGCAGGGAAAATCGACAAAATAGTGTTTTTGGTTGAACCTATCTGTGACCTGAAAACGAGGACAATGAGAAAGCCCGCCAGCGGAGGAATAATCGAAATTATAACTAACAGATAGTCAACCAGTTTTTTCTGCAAGAATGCGTTTCCAGAACCATAATACGTAAACCCACTGTTTCCAAAAATATCCTCTATCTCTTTAACAGCTTTCCTGTAATCAGCGCCCGGGTTAAGAAAAATGTTGAAACTGGCGTAGCTTTTTCCATCATTCTCAATCAGCGGGTTTAGCTCTCCCAGGTTAGAAAGAAACTTCTTCAGCAAGGGAATGTCCTCTGCAGTTATCTCCTCCAGTTTTATCGCCCTGAGCCCTGCGAATATCGTTCTGGGAGCAGGGCCATTTACGCTTGAGACCGCTTCGAGATTTTCCAGCTGAGACTGGAGTTCTCGAAGCGCTTTGAACTTTTCGGTTTCGTCATTGTACTGAGGAATTTCTACCACAAAAATCAACTGATCGCCGCTGTCAAAAGTTTTTTCCATTTCTTTGTATGCCTTATTCGCAGGAGAATCCAAAGGAAGGAGTGCTGTTATATCAGGGTTTATCCTAATTTTTAACACCCCAAAAAGCGCAAATAAATTCACCAAAACGAGGATTGCAAAGAAAATTCTTTTCTTATTCGAAAGTAATTCAACGAATTTTTTAACCATAATGTCCTCCTGATAAAAGATTTGGAGTTTATGAAAAACGCAGACAATTTAGATTATATAATATAAGAGGGCTTTTGATAAATCTTTTTAGGCCTTGACGAGAAAGCGGCCTTTTTTTAGGGGGAAAAATAATGGTGAAATTGAAGACATTTTTTCATGAAAGAATTAACAAATTACGAGAAGAAATTCTCACTCCGAGAAAAGCTAAAGGACTGCTAATAAGCCGTAGTGATAACTTTTCATGGTTAACCTTCGGAGCAAGAAACCACATAACACTCAACACTGTTGAAGGGGTTGCTTCCCTATTAATAACCGAGGATTCAGTAATTTTGTTGACTGACAACATCGAAAAAGAGAGGCTAAAGAGTGAAGAATTTTACAGTGATATCTGGGACAAATTGGAAGTTCTCGAATATAACTGGTGGGAAGGAGAAGAAAATGCACTTTCACGACTTTTCATTGCTCCAGCAAAAGAGCTTATTTCCGATACCGGCAGATATGACACTTCGAACCTCAATTCCAGGATTGTCCCCTTTCGATATGCGCTTGTAGAACCTGAGATTGAAACTTATAGGCAGCTGGGAAAAGACTGTGACGAGATCTTTTGGGAGTTGATGCCAAAATTATCCCCGGAAAATACAGAGCTGCAAGTTCAGGGAATGTTTTATGAAGCCCTTGCCAAAAAAGGCATTGAACCTCTCTTGACGATAGTTTTCGGCGAAGACAGCTCAATACGATACAGGCATAACCTCTCCAGAAATATCACACTTGGAAAAAGCGTTTTTGTGAGTGTCTGCGCTCGAAAACGTGGGCTTGTTGTTTCTTCCACGAGATCCGCCCTCTTTGAGTTGAACAATGAACTCATAGAACAGCACAGGAAGAATTGCTACGTTGATGCAGTCGCCATAGCCAACTCTTTACCGGGAAATAGACTGTCGCGCGTATTCGCTGAGATAAGAAGAGCTTATAAGGCAATCGGTTATGAAGGAGAATGGGAGCTTCATCATCAAGGGGGAATTGCTGGATACAATCCCCGAGAATTATTGGCTTCAGATTTCAGTGAATATGTTTTGGAAAAAGGAGTCGCTGTTGCCTGGAACCCAACAATCACCGGCACTAAATCAGAAGATACTGCTATTGTAGGTGAAGTTCCTGAGATAATTTCATTTCCTGAGGGCAGTCATTGGCCAGTTATAAAGTTAAATGCCAATGATTATGTTATCCGAAGACCAGATATACTTGTTCTTTAGTTTCTACATATTTCAAGATATAAATCCAAAAACCCGGGCTAAACTTTTTTCTCAAACGTCGCATATTCCTTGTAAAGCTCCCCACCAGCCCCAAGGGCATCTTGAAAACTCTTTTTGTTTTCAAAGCCTATTATGCCGCCTTCGGCCATTGTATAACCCTTTTTGATGGCGTTCATGCCAACATGGTAATGCATGGCAAAGGAAACGCCTTTCCCCTGGAATTTCTCCACCACGAAAACGGTAAAGGTCCTGAAGGTCTTTATTTCTTTCTTTGCTTTCAAGAATTTCAACCAGCCAAAGGGATAAAGGCGTCCATTTAACTCCTTGAGTACTTCATTGTAATTGGGAATACTCGCTGCAAACCCTATCGGTTCATCGCCATGATATGCGATGGCTACAAGATCTGGATCGGCAAAGCGTTTCATATCTTTTACGATCTGAAGCATTTCTTCAAAGGAAGGTGGTCTGACCCCGACCCAATAATCGGGTATTGAGTTTTCCATAACCGTTTTCAGATCACGTGCGACTTTTTTGAGATTTCTCATCTGGGGCGAAATGATTTCATAATCGTAGCGCTTTTTGGCAATTTCAATGAGTTGAATAATTTTTTCTGGAACAGGCTTGCTCAAGTCGTATTTGAAACACGCCAGGTGGGTTTTCATGGCGAATCCGATTTCTTCCAGCAGTCGCTGGTAGTACGGGGGATTGTAGTTCATGTTGATAAAGGGTGGGTCATCAAAATTCTTTATGAGAATGGCTTTATAGTCATCACCATTTGTGGGTGAATCAGTACCGATGTATTTTTCAATACGCATTTCTTTGAACCAGTTATCAGCGCCGTGAAAAAGAAGGTCAACAATGCTGAGATCGTCGTAGCTCTCAAAAAGGGTAAAAGATCCCACGTTGTTACCGTGCTTCAAAACGTTTTTGTTGATATATACTCCAAGACGGCCCACAGGTTGATGTGCATTCATAACGAGGAAAAATTCTCTTCCGCCACTCATTACAGGAGCTCCTTTGCTAATCGCTTTCTTGACCATGGAATTCAGCGGTGGAATCCATTGGGGAGTGTTTTTATACAGCTCGTAGGGTAAGCGAATAAAGTTTTTCACATCTTTATCAGAAACAACTTTTTCGAGCCTCAATTTCATTCCAAACTCCCTCCATCTTCCTGCATTTTCTTTTGAAAAGCCCTGTCAATGGGATATGGCACCATGAGCAGTATACCGGTAATGAACAAAAGACCCGGCAGGCCTCCAAAAAGCAACCTTATTGCAAGCAGCACCTGTGGTTCCTGAGGTACGTTGGGCTTATATCCCACTGCGTTCAGCGTTAATCCCACGACGAAGAGCATCAAGGATGTTCCGAGCTTCTGAAAGAAGGTAGTAAGGCCGTAGTACATTCCTTCGCGCCTTTTGCCTGATATCAGGCGATCGTATTCTACAGCATCCGGCAAAATGGAAAATGGAAGTACGTGTGCAGCAGATACCCCAAAGCCCGTAACAACAATGGCAAAATACAGCCAGAAATTGGTGAGCTTGTCCCCCAAAAAAGCGATAAAAAGCAGACATAGCACGAGTTCTAACATTCCAAGCTGATATGCTCTTCTTTTCTCCAGCTTTCCCGCTATCCAGACCCAAAGTGGGAGGAAAACAATGGAAGAAACAAAAAGAATGCCTATTAAGAAGCCTATCTCAGCTTCACGATTCATCACATAAGTTGCGAAATATATTATGGTAGCTGATACGACATTTATGCCTGTCCAGGTGAAGAAATACATGGAAACTGCGAGAAGAAAGGGTTTGTTCTTTACTATATCTTTCAAAGCGCTTCTATCAAAGCCTCCTTTGGCGTTGGAATGAACCGTCTTTTCCCTGATAATCGAAAAGACTACAAGTGGAGAGCTGATTACAATAACCCCAAAAATCGTTCCCATGACGCTGTAACCGGTGCCGGGATTTGTAAAACTCTGTATTATAAAGGCTGGAACCGCACCTGCTATTAACCCCCCAAGGATTGAAAAGAACATACGATAAGCGTTAAGGCTCGTCCTTTCGTCGTAAGTTTCTGCAAGCTCAGGTGTGAGAGAATTGTACGGAACCGCATAAGCGGTGCTGGCAGTTGTGTGAAAGAGAAAAGCGATGGTGGAGTAAAGTATTTTCAGCCCTGGGGACCAGTGAGGTATTGTCCATAGCATTATAAAAGTTATCCCATAAGGTATGGCAGCCCCGAGAATATAGGGTCGCCTTCTGCCAAGGCGAGAAGTCGTTTTATCTGAAAAACCGCCAAAAAGCGGGTCGCTAAAGGCATCCCATACTTTTCCAATCAAGATGGCAAAACCAGCCCATGCGGCATTCACCTGCGCCACATCTGTGAGATAAAAGAGAAAATAGAAACCGATAATTGTCCATGAGATGCTCAATCCGAGATCTCCATAACCAAAGGCGAGTTTTTCTTTAACAGTCATAATGAAATTATACAATATCTAATGGCGATAACTGCGCAATTACATTGTTGTTCCGCCTCTTTTTTTATAATAACCATACATATGTTAGAATATTTATGGATGATGGAGTCCGTCCTAATTGCCAAAAGGCTAATGACTCCTACCTTTATGGGTAGGAGTTTTATTTTTTTCAGGCAGGCGGTGCATTTGAAACACATTCCAAAGGAAAACAACCAGCTTTATTTTTTGCTTTTAGAATTTATTGAGAAGAAAAAAAGTAGCTGTCCCATTTGTCTTGCAACCGAGAAGAGCGTGATTGATTATTTTGATATATTACTCTATGAACGGGTTAATGATCCAGAAACCCGAAGAGTCATTGACACTTCTATGGGGTTCTGCAGCAAACACACTGCTTTGCTTATGAGGATGGGAGACTCTTTTGGACAATCTATGATATACAGAAGTGTACTTACACATATTGCCAAAACATTGCCTTCACAGCTACCTCTAAAAAAAAGACGTATAATATTTCCCAAGGGCATAGATCACAAAAACAGTTATAAAAATAAGTGTCCAGCTTGTGATTTTGAAAAGGAGTTTGAGGAGTTGTATCTCGATGAGTTTGTCTTGGGACTTGAAAAACCAGAATTCAGGAAATCCTTTGCCCAGTCCAGTGGCTTATGCATACCACATTTCATAAAGGCCATGGAAATATGCCAAAAAAGTGATACAGCCGATTTCTTGCTTGATACTCAACTCAAGGTTATTGACAATTTAATAGCTGAACTGGATGAATTCATTCTCAAATTTGACTACAGGTTTTCAAACCAAAGAATGGGAAAAGAAAAAAATGCGTGGAAAAGGGCTGCGAGGCTTCTTGCCAGTAGGCATATTTTGGATGATTTAGATCAATGAATAACTTCCTGGGAGGTATAAAAGATGAAAGTAAAAGAGTTTGGTGAAAAGGTGCTGAAAAATATATCCAAAGTGATAATCGGAAAAGACAGAGTCATACGAAAACTGCTGGCAGTTATGATCAGTGAGGGGCATGTATTGCTCAATGATGTGCCGGGTGTGGGTAAAACAATGCTTGCAAGGAGTTTAGCACTTTCATTGGGACTGAAATTCAAGCGTATTCAATGCACCCCTGACCTTTTACCAAGCGATGTGACCGGATTGAATATCCTGGATATGAAAACCAATGAGTTCGTCTTTCAACAGGGCCCTGTCTTTACCGACATACTCCTCGCAGATGAAGTGAACAGAACAACCCCCAGAACACAGTCAGCTTTGCTCGAGGCCATGGCGGAAAAACAGGTTACCGTCGACGGAAAAACTCAAGCGTTGAGCGATCTGTTCTTTGTAATAGCAACTCAGAACCCCGTGGAATTTGAAGGCACCTTCCCTCTTCCGGAAGCTCAGCTAGACAGATTTGCCATATGTATGACATTGGGGTATCCAGAGAGGGAGCAGGAAATCCTGATGCTCAATAACATGAAGGAAGAGCATCCCATCGTTGAACTTAAACCGGTATCCAATGCCGAGGAACTGAGGAAAATCAGAAAAAGTGTTAGAGAGATACATTTAGATAATTCTATTCTTTCTTATATCACCGACCTGGTATGGAGCACTCGCAAACACCCTGATCTTGCACTGGGTTCAAGTCCTCGTGGTTCCATCGCCCTGATGAACCTCTCCAGGGGACTCGCGGCTTTAAATGGAAGGGACTTTGTGATTCCAGACGATGTAAAGGAAATAGCTGTTGAGGTTCTTGCACATAGGGTTATCTTAAAACCTGAAGCGCGTCTCATGCGCAAAACCAGAGAAATGGTTATAGAGGAAATTCTTGACAGCACAGAGGTACCTATCAAGAATGGCTAAGCTGCAAGTGAAGTCTTTCAGGTCGCGCAAAGGCCCATTGTGTCTCCTGACTGTGCTAGGGCTTATCTGGCTTGTCTTTCAAATCAATGCTTTCTCATTGACAATAGCTGTTCTATCTGCCACGTTATGGTTAGAATATTTTATTACAGGATACTTTTTAAGAAAGACTACCATCGAGAGAACGTTAAGTCAGAACAGAATTTTTACTGATCAGGCCCTGGAATTGGGCTACACTATAGAGAACCCTTTTCCGGGAGACCTCGAAATAGAGTTCGTTACGCTCATAGAAAAGGCAACCAGCACTTCAGGCATGAAAGCCCGGCGACTTTTGCTAAAGCCCAGGCAATCATTGTCAATCAGTACAGAACTTGTTTTTGCGCTGCGCGGAAGAAAGGACGTTTCCAGCTGTTCAATTGCATACAAAGATCCACTGGGCTTTTTCAAACACTGGGCGGTCTTCTCAAATCCGGAAGAAGTGCTTGTCCTCCCAAGGCTCATGGAATTTGAAACCTTCCCTTTGATGCTTAGAGAGCTCCTTCCCGGTTCCAAAAGCGATTTTCAGTTGCTTGAAGACCCCACTTATCTTAAAGGGGTTAGGCGATACGCTTCTGACCCCATGAATCGAATACATTGGAAAATATCCGCAAAAATGAGAGAACTCTACACAAAGGAATTCAACTTCACTGCCATCAGTAAAACCATGCTTTACTTAGATCTCAACCTCACAAAAGAGGTCTTTGCACGAGCCGTGTGGTCGCAGATGAGAAGAAATTATGAAGAACAGGCAGTGTTAGCGGCATCTTCTCTAATTCGTTGGAGTCATGAACGGGGAAATAGAATCGAACTGGTTGTTGTGGGGGCTGACATTCTCAAAACTGAATACAGGAAAAAAAGTTGGGTTGAAACAGTGGAACTCCTTGCACTAGCCAAAGGTACTGATGATGGCATTGAACTTTCAAACATTCTTTTAGAGGATATAGAAAAGTTAACACCGTCGACTACATTGGTGATTTTCTCGCTTTATCTTACTGATTCCATCTTGCCTGTTCTATTGAAAGCCCGGTCCAAGTGCGCCAGAGTATTGGTATTGGTTATGCCTTATGGTTTCAGGGATCCGCGTTATAAAGCGGGTAGATCTTTCGAGCTGTTGCCACAGGATATGAAGCGCCTAAGAGAAAAAGCGGCCTTGCTCGAAAAAGAACAGATACTCGTAAGAATCGTCAGAGATAACCAGTCTTTGCAGGAGGTGGCAATGGAAATTGAAGAAGTTAAATGATTTACTCTCATTTTTCTACGCCTCTGCAGCAGTTATTTACGTTTCTGCCAGGGATTTTGGCCTGATAGGTACTTCTATTGTTCTAGCTGTGGTATTGTTCATGCTTTATTCCACAAGAATCAAGGCTGGCTGCTCGGCTTTTGTTATGTTGCCTTTTCTGCTTTTTTTCAGCATCTTTGTGTCCATGGGAACCCGGCGACTCAATTTTGGAAGTTCGTTGTACTTCTTCATAGTATATGCGGCAATTTTGCTCTCCCTTTCAGCGGAAATCTGGACCGCTGTTACAGGGCTTGTGCTCTTTGGAATTAGCCTTTCCCTGGGTGGATTCAGTAGTGCAGATGCCGTGATTTTTGTCTTTATAGTACTGCTCTGGTTCTTCACAAGAAATTTGAAAATTCCCATCATTTTTCTGACGTTGTTCCCACTACTGGCCATCATAATACTTTTATCAGCCAGTGGGATTGAACTGAGTATCACGGACCAATTCATGCCCAAAAACCAATCAGCAAGTGAAACACCATCTGCAACTGCATTTGAAGAGTCTGTACCAGCGGAACCATTCTCGAATAATCCGATGGACTTAAACCCATCACCTTCCAGAACAGATAAAACCGTACCGGGTAAATTGTTGTTTATTCCTGATTTTTTATTGAATTTTCTTCTTGTAATTGGAGCTATCTCCATGCTGTTCATGATTGTCAAAGTAAAGGCTTTCAGTGGCTACCTTAAAATCCTCCTTCTGGGGACAGCGATTTTTGCCATTGTAATAGCTGGTTCTAGCTCGATATTTATGTTCCTTAACCAGACTGAAAATAAACCAATCACTTCGGGTACGGGTATAGGTCCCCAATTTTCTGGAAAAGTCGGTGGTACCATTCCGGGCGTTATTTCTGAGACAGCATCTTCGACAGCTCCAGCAAAGATAGTCAACGGTTTTTTTAGTATGAGTATTGAATGGATACTCTTGATAGCCGCTTCCAGCATAGTTGTTTTTACAGCTTTAGCCTTGATTAAGCTGATGAAAAAGGTTGCTAACGAAGCGCCGGAGGAAAAAGCAAAAACCAAGGAAATACCGGAAGAAATCGAGCTCTTGCCGCTGGATAAGTTACCCGATTTACGCATTTCAAGGTCTTATATACTCGCTGCCTATTGGTGGCTGAGAAGAAAATATTTTTCTACTTTGCACCACCTCACTCCTTATGAACTTCTCACTCTGGAAAAGGGAGAGACTACCTTTGAAGAGCTAACTGAAATTTACGTAAGAACAAAATACGCAGGTAGGTCACCTTCAAAAACTGAATGCGAAAAGTTCCACCAGCTTCTGGTTATTCTCGCAAAAAGATATGAGTCTCCCGAGGAGCTTAACGCATATAACCATAGATAGATACGTGTAAGTTTCTCACAGCTCAGTTTAATTAAGATATTTATTCTTTGATTTTATAATACTTCTATGCTTTAATTGTTTATGTAAACGTTTACGTAAACGTTTACTGGAGGTATGAAAGTGCAAAAGCATCCCGGAATTAAGGACATTGCCCGGATTGCAGGGGTTTCTATTGCAACAGTCTCAAGAGTATTAAACGGTAATTCCTATGTAAGCCCAGAACTCTCTGAAAGGGTTTTGAAAGCTGCTGGCAAGTTGGGTTATCAACCAAATCGAATCGCCAGAGGCCTGCGAAAAGGAAAGACAAATACCATAGGTTTTCTTATTCCTGATATTGAAAATCCCTTCTTTTCAGCAATTGTGAAAGGTGCAGAGAATTTTCTCAGGAAGTATGGTTATACTATCTTGCTTTGTAGTTCGGCTGGAAAGGCTGAAAGAGAAGATGAACTCTTAAATGTGCTTTATTCCCATAAAGTCGATGGATTGATGACCGTTCCCCTGGAATCTCAGAACCCCTATCTTGAAAGGATTGAGAAATTAGGCGTTCCTGTTGTCGTTATCGATGACATAATAAACCAAAAGAATATTTCATCAGTGGCTTCTGATAATTATTCGGGTATGAAAAAACTCATGCAGTATCTTCTCGATACCAATCACAGGTCCTTCGCCTTTCTCAGCGGTGATCCGCATACATACTCTGGTAAAGAGCGCTTACAAGCCTTTAGAGATGTGATGGTTCAGGAAAAGGAAAAAGTGGAGTATGAAATTCTCCTTGGTACATATACTTTTAGCAGTGGAATAGAAATGCTCAGAAAGCTCAGAAAAATTCCCGATGCCATTGTTTGCGGCAATGATATGATAGCGTTCGGAGTCCTAACTGAACTGCAAAAATTGCAATATAAGATACCAAATGATGTATCTGTTACAGGTTTTGATGACGTGCTTTTTTCAAAGATGACAAATCCTCCACTAACAACTGTGAGACAAGATTATTACATGATGGGAAGAGTTGCTGCTCAATTGTTGATAGAAGATCTGAATTATAAAAAGCGAAATAGCATTTTGCTAAAAACCGAATTGGTAATTAGGGGGAGTTCTCGTGGATGAACCTGGGGTTATTTTGAAGATGGAGGGGATTACCAAGAAGTTCCCCGGAGTTCTTGCATTGGATAAAGTAAACTTCAGCATGAAAAAAGAGGAAATTCACGCCCTTGTAGGTGAAAACGGTGCAGGGAAATCAACTTTGATAAAGATTTTAAGCGGTGTTCATAAGCCCGACGAAGGAAAAATCTTTCTCGATGGGGAATATGTTGCCTTTTCCAATCCAATTCACGCTATTGAAAAGGGTATTTCGGTTATATATCAGGAGCTAAATTTAGTTGAGGAGCTGAGTGTTGCCGAGAATATATATTTGGGAAAGGAAAACAGAAACTGGTGGAACCTTGGAAAGAAAGTACTCATTGAAAGGGCTGAAAAGCTCCTGAGCAAATTGAACTTTCCAATTTCTGCGAGTGAGAAAGTAAAGAATCTCAACGTATCCGAAAAGCAACTGGTTGAAATAGCAAAAGCCATGGCTACCAACGCAAAAGTAATCGTTATGGATGAGCCAACAGCTACTATCACGGAACATGAGGCCAAGCAGCTCTTTTCTCTCATGAGAGGGCTTAAAGAGCAGGGGGTTTCAATAATTTTCATCTCTCACAGGCTTGAAGAAGTATTTGAGATCGCAGATTCAGTTACTGTGCTCAGAGATGGGAAGCTCATTTCCACCGGGAAAATCGATCAATATGACAAGAACCGCCTCATATCAGATGTTGTGGGTAGAACCATATCAGATATGTATCCAAAGGAAAACACGGTCACTGATGTCAACGCTTTTGAAGTTGAGGAGCTTTCAGTGCCTGGATATGTGAATAGACTCTCTTTTAACGTAAAAAAAGGTGAAATTCTTGGCATTGCTGGCCTTGTTGGTTGCGGGAAGAGCGAAGTTGCACTCGCAATTTATGGAGGCATCAAGGCTCATGCCAAAAAGGCCTTGCTGGATGGTGAGAGGGTTTCTTTACCTACAAGACCCGACGTTTCCCTCGAAAGAGGTGTTCTGTTGATTCCTGAAGACAGAAAGAGCCAGGGACTTGTTTTGCTGCTGAGCGTCACAAAGAATATCGTTTTGCCCAACACAAAATTCATCACAAAGCTCGGTCACATCAGATGGAAAGAAGGGCGTAAAATTTCCGGAAACCTTGTCAAAAAGCTCAACATAAAGACCCCTACGTTAAGTCAAAAAGCGGAAAATCTCTCAGGTGGCAATCAGCAGAAAGTAGTTTTGGCAAAAGGGCTTGTTAGAAAACCAAAATTGATCATATTTGCAGAACCAACAAGGGGTATAGATGTTGGTGCAAAGGTAGAAGTTTACAAGCTCATGAATGAGCTTGCAAATCAGGGAGTTGGAATAATAATGATCTCTTCCGAACTTCCAGAAATTGTGAGCATGAGCGATAGGGTTTTGGTTATGCATAGAGGTGTACAAAAAGCCATTCTTGAGGGCGAAAACATAAATCAGGAAAACATTATGGCTGCTGCTATGGGAGGTTGATGATTTTGCTTAAAAAATTCTTGAATCTTTTGAGGAAATTTCCCATAATTCTTGGCTTTATAGGAGTTGTGGTATTGTTCAGCATTCTCACCAACAGGTTTTTCACCTTATCGAATTTCTTGAATGTTTTCAGACAAATCTCTATTAACGCCATAATCGCATTTGGAATGACTTTTGTTATACTCTCCGGTGGAATAGACCTATCAGTTGGGTCAGTGTTTGCCCTGGCAGCAGTGGTTGGAGCTTCGATTATAAAAGGCGGAAATGTTTTTCTGGGTTCTCTGGCCGCGCTGGGTGTAGGGGCTGCCATGGGGGCTTTCAACGGGGCTATTATCGCCAAACTCAAACTTCAACCTTTTATCGTCACGCTGGCTACAATGGCTATTGCCCGTAGCTTTACCCAGGTTTATACACAGGGCCGGCCCATAACAGGGCTCCCTTCAACTTTCAGGGAAATTGGAAGAGGAGAGCTGTTCAGCGTTCCGGTTCCAATTTATATCATGTTCGCGGTATTTTTCATCTCGCTGTACATACTCTCAAATACAAAGCTTGGTCTTTATACATACTCCATAGGTGGAAACGAGGAAGCCACCAGATTGAGTGGCATTAAAGTAATAAGATACAAGGTCACGATTTACACTATAAGCGGCTTACTCTCTGCACTTAGTGCCCTCATCTTAACCGCAAGGCTCAACAGCGCCCAGCCTATTTTTGGAACTGGATATGAGCTGGATGCCATAGCCGCTGTGGTATTGGGGGGAACCAGCTTATCAGGGGGTAAAGGAACTATTATTGGAACGCTTTTTGGAGCTATGGTAATGGGAGTAATCAACAACGGCATGAATCTGGTTAATGTTTCGCCTTTTTACCAGCAAGCGGTTAAAGGTGCTGTTATTCTTTTGGCAGTAATGGCTGAACGTTCGGAATAAATGGGGCTTAGCCCCAATTTTGAAGGGGAGGGAACACTATGAAAAAGATCCTTTTAATTGCAGTATTGGTAATTTCTGTTTTCGCACTAGCGGCTAATTACCGGATAGGGCTTTCTTTGTCGACACTTAACAATCCTTTCTTCGTAACTCTCAGAGATGGCGCACAAGACATGGCAAACAAGCTTGGTGTGGAACTGATCGTTGCGGATGCCCAGGATAACCCTGCGAAACAGCTCAGTGATATCGAAGACTTCATACAACAGAGGTTGAACCTGATTATCATCAACCCCACAGACAGCGATGCAATAGTTACAGCTGTGGAAGAAGCAAATGACGCTTTCATACCCGTAATTACAGTAGATAGGGCTTCCAATGGTGGGCTGGTTGTATGCCATATCGCCTCCGATAACGTCGCGGGCGGAAGGATGGCTGGCGAATTGGTAGCAAGCCTTCTCAAGGGTGAAGGAAACGTAGTGGAACTGGAAGGTATCGTTGGGACATCCGCTGCGAGAGACCGTGGAGCAGGCTTTGAAGAAGCCATAGCTAATTACCCCGGAATAAAGCTTGTAGCGAAACAAACGGCGAATTTCAATCGTGCTGAAGGCCTTACAGTTATGGAGAACATACTCGAAGCCCATCCAGATATCGACGCAGTTTTTGCCCAGAATGATGAAATGGCCCTGGGAGCAATTGAAGCTATCAAAAGTGCCGGGCTTCTGGACAAAATCATCGTGGTAGGGTTCGACGCCATTGATGATGCCGTTGCAGCGGTACAAAAAGGAGAAATGACCGCAACAATAGCCCAGCAACCTTACAAGATGGGGGAACTCGCTGTTCAAAAAGCTTTTGAATATCTGTCCACCCAGACGATATACATCCCTGTCGATCTCAAGCTGGTAATGCAAGAATAAGTGCTGAATGGGGGCATTTGCCCCCATTTTTTCTTTGGGAGGATAATTATGATTGCAGTAATCGGTAGTAACAACGTTGATATAGTTTTGCGAGTACGGCACTTTACTTTGCCCGGTGAAACACAGAAAAGTGAGGAACTTCGATTTTTCCCCGGTGGAAAAGGGGCAAATCAAGCAGTTGCTTCTAAAAGGCTCGGGGCTGATATTTATTTCCTAAGCTGTGTGGGTAATGACGCCAACGGGCAATTTATCACTGGAAAATTAAAAGATGAGGGATTAGAAGAGCATCTCGTTCCAACCAATGTACCAAATGGAGTTGCTGTTATCGAGGTAACCCGTTCTGGCGAGAATAGAATAGTGATTTACTCAGGTGCCAACGCTCATTTAACGGAAGAGCTTGTGAATTCTAAAAGAGAAGAGCTTTTAAAAGCAGATTTTCTCTTGCTTCAGAATGAAATTCCTTTTGCAGCGACTTTAGTAGCGGCGAAGTTGTTTAAGGATGCAGGAAAATTCGTCATATTCGATCCAGCACCGGCTACTGAAATCAGCGATGAAATCTCAAAATACGTGGACATAATAACACCAAATGAAGAAGAAGCCAAAGCAATAGCCAAGGCTGATATGTCTCCAAAGGCGCTTGTCGATGCTCTTTTAAAAATGGGATTTGGCAATGTATTGCTCAAACTTGGAAGCAAAGGCGGGATATTCAAAGGCGAACTCGGTTCTTTTGATTTTCGGGCTTTTGAAGTTAATACTGTGGACTCAACAGCAGCTGGTGATGCTTTTAATGGTGCACTTGCAACCGCACTGAATCGAAAAATGGACATTAAAGAAGCCGTGAAATTTGCCAGTGCTGCTGCGGCCATATCTGTTACCAGACAGGGAGCTCAGCCTTCACTTCCATATTTGGACGAAGTAATTTCTTTTCTCAGTGAGGTGAAGAAATGAAAAAAACTGGAATAATAAATAGAGAGCTTGGAGCTGTTATAGTCAAGCTGGGGCATACTGATGCCATTACAGTGTGTGATTGCGGATTACCACTTTCCGAAGAGAAAAAAGTTATCGACCTCTCCATGAGAAAGGGCTTTCCGGGATTGATAGAAATTCTTCAGCCGCTCCTCGAAGAAATTGTCGTTGAAAGAGCTATATTGGCCAAGGAGATAATAAAAGCAAACCCCGAAATGCACAAAAAACTCTTGGAACTGTTAAAGAATGTGGATATTGAATATGTAGAGCACGAAGATTTCAAACATATGGCACTCGAAAAGTCCAGAGCCATAGTGAGAACAGGTGAAGCTACACCTTATTCCAATGTCATTCTCTTTTCAGGGGTAGACTTCTAAAAGCCTACAATAAGAAAGTAAATACACACAGTTACCAAGGTAGAAACACTCAGTGGAATAATTATCCTTCTCACCAATGCCGTATAGCTGACAGAAAAGTATTGGGTAGTGAGTGCAACACAGAGATGCACTGGTGAGAGTAAAACCCCTGCAACGGCAAAGGTATAGGCGAGCAGGGCAGAAGGGAACATAACCTGCGTTGCAACAAGGCTCATCAACAATGGAAAGCTCAGTCCCACAGATGCCTGGGTAACACCCGTCATCATTCCCATAATAAAAGGCAACGCGATAATCACCAGAACCGGCGGCACAGACCATGAAAGCAATTCATTGCTCATGGTTTCGGGGATGTGCGATATCTCCACAAAAGCTTTGAAGAAAAAAACTGCAAGCAACAGAAAAAAGGTTTTCCACTTCAAGGAATTTTTGAAAATTTTAAGCCTATCCTTTTTTGTGAACAAATATATCAAGGATACAGCAAGCACTACAAGCCAGCCCGGTTGATTCAAAATAACCAGAACTATCACCATGACTATGGGCCATGAAGAAATGAGCAATTCTTTAAGGGCATCAAGAGAGAATTTGATCTCAGGTCTTATCCTGACCATATAGAGATAACCTATGACAATTGCTGCGATTCCCGCCGGGAGCATTCCGATAATCATCGATTTCAGTGGAGTATTTGCCATACTCGAAGCTATAACTATTGCTGGATACAAAGGCCAAAAGTACTCCATAGAATGTCTAAACCAATAATTCGTTACCATTGAATCTTCATTTGTAATGGTAGGATCTCTAAGCGCCATTTCTTTAACCATCGGCGCCGAGAACATAGCACCTCCGGGCATTGGAAGCAGGCCCATGGTGGCTGGCATTAAAGAAATCGCAACTCTTGGAGCGGTGAATATCCTACCAATCGCAGAAGTAAACCTGGCGGCATCACCGCTACGATTAAGCGTTTCACCCAGGAGATAAATGGAAAAGATCGTTATCATTACTTTCCAGAAATTCCAATCCGACACTTCTTTAACAAAGGCATCATAATACAGCACAGGTTCAATTAAAAGCATCATACCTATTGCTAAAATTGCTATGATGAGAGAAATCGTGATATCTTTTATATAGCGTAGAGATAGCATCATTGCTAAAATCCCAAGAAATACCGATAATGTTGTCATGGAATCACCTTAGAAATAGTTTGCATAACGAATTATACAACAGGAGTGATAATTATGGGAGGCCAAAAGGAAAATATTTTTGCCCTGAGATTTTCAAAAGAACCCCAGATTATTAACGAAAAATCTATGGATGGCGGCAAAGAACTGATATTGAAATCGAATTTTCCTTCAGAATATCCTGAAAATAACAAAATCTTTCTGGAATTTTATCCCTCAAAAAGCGCGAAAGGAACCGTGCTTTTCATCCATGGTACAGGTCAGAAAAACCTGAAGTACCTAAGATGGTTCGCAAAGCACTTTCCGGACTTTTCTTACAATGGGGCATTAATGGTTCTACCCTATCACTTTTCACGAACACCAAAAGGATATAAATCCGGCGAACTTTTCATGGAAGCCGAAAGTGATAAATTGCGGGGAAGGTTTGAAAACGCCGTTGTTGACGCGCTTACTTGCATAGAATATCTAAAGAATTACAAGTTACCATTATTTCTCATGGGATACAGCTTTGGCGGTTTTATTGCCACTATAACCGCTTCACTTTCAGAAACACCAGAAAAACTCTCGCTTGTCGTAACAGGCGGAAATTTCTATCATATTACCTGGAAAAGTTTCGCAACGAGAGTTTTGAGAGTTAAGTACGAAGAAGATGAAAGCTGTGATCCAAAGAAATGCTTAACGTATCATTTGAAAGACTACCCAAAATTTGTAGACAACCTAAAAGATGCTCATGTAGAGCTAGGAAGCGCTCCTATTTCCTGTTTTGAGTACGATCCTCTGACATATGCGCCCTTTGTTAAGCAGCCGGTATTGATGTTTGGGGCGCTTTTTGATATTTTCATTCCCCGGAAATCAACTTTTGAACTTTACCAGGCCTTCCATAAAGCCACGCTTCATTGGATACCCTCGGGTCATCTCAGTTCTATTCTTTTTAAACGTACTATTATCAGAGAAACAGTTCATTTTTTTGAAATTTAGTTCCGGATTTCCGGAAACCCATTTCCAAGTTATGAACATTTATCATGGAGTTATGAACATGGGCATGTTCATAACTTGGGGTGTTTTTTATGTAAAGCGCATGGTTAAGGCTTTTTAGCGATGTTCATAACTTTTTCTTCTGAAACTCTTTTCCATAAACAATTACAGGCCATGAGGTATACGTATGTACCAAGTTATGAACATTAGCTTTCCGAACTAATCATTTCACAAAGTCAGAAAAGCCATGAAAGTTCCATCTGATCACATGTTAAAAGCATAAAAGTTATGAACATTTGCACAAGCCTTTATTGAAGCGGTGTCTAGAAGTTATGAACATATAATGTTCATAACTTTTGAGTTATGAACATGCACTCAAAAGCTTTACTGATAATTGTTTCAGAAGTTATGAACATAGTTATGAACATCTATTATTATATTTATATAAGAAAGAACAATATATATAATAAAAGAAAAAGCGCCCTGAAGGGCGCCAATCATTTTGAGCTTTTCAAACTGCTTTGTATTTTTTTCGAAGCTCTTCAAGAGCTACTGAATCAGGAAAATACTTTCTATCATAAAGGCATCCAAGATAATAAGACTCCTGTTGACCTCCCATAAGAGGACCTATTACAGCTGAAAAAAGCATAGAACCAAATATTGCAAAAAAGGGAATTGGATCCCTGATATCCCAAACATCGTCAAGCATTCCTTTGTCCCTCTTGAAAAATCCTTTTAACTTTTTAAATTTTCCTTTGAATAGAACAGCAAGAAACCAGCCAAACTCAAGCGGCGATGTATAAGATCCCACACCTATCTTTGGCTTTACAGCTTTAACACTCTCAGGATCTTCCAAAAGGTTAACGTACATTTTTGGGAAATTGACTCCAGCTGCATAACCAACATAAACACCTGGACTCATCCTGGGATTGACATCAGTTAAATAGTAAGTGTTGCTAGATTCGTCATAAAGAAAATCTGTACATATATATCCAGTGTAATTCAATTCCTCTACGATTCGTTTCACATATTCATCGATTTCAGGAACATGACAGGTCAGCCTGTAAGTTCCAAAACCCCCTTCTTCAGGATATTCCCTTATATTTTTATACACTACATTGGAAAGCAGTTTTCCGTTGTAGGCCATTCCAGTAGTGCAAAATTGAGTTTTTGGAAGCAGTTGTTGGATCATATATTCATCAGCGTTGACAGTTGATCCAATCTCCTTTAGAGATTTTACAGACTCAATCACCTTTATGCCGATAGCTCCCCGATTTCTTCGGGGTTTTATTATCACCGGAAAACTCCAATCATTTTGCTCAAAGTCCCTCAAAAGAACCGTTTTTGGTGATGGAATGTCTAGAGCTCTTGCTAACTTTGAAACACTGTACTTGTCATGTAAAAAAGTGAGTACGGAATAATCAGAAAGAAGTAATTTCGCTTTACCCTTAAATCTGTCAAGATAATATGCGAGAACAAAAGTATCCTCAAAACCCGGGATGATAATGTCGATTTTGTAATCATCCACTATCTTGAGAAGAAAATCAATAAACTTTTCAGACTCTTCGCTAACTTTGGGATGAATAAAATGCTTTTTCACATAACGAGAATAGAGCCCAGCGCTCATTCTTACACTATCTGCTGCATATACTTCATGACCTGCCCGATGCAAAATCCTGATTGTGTCCAGCGAATACATCATTCGCGCTGTGGTTACCAATACCTTAGCCAAAGGTAATCACTCCCTAAAAGAAATCCTGAACTTATTATACTTCTTTGTTTTATAATATAAAGCGAATTTATCAAAGCGTAACTTTTTCTTTTATATAACATTTCATTAAATGCTTCTAAATTAAAAGCGAAATTCCAAATTAAACGCCACTAGTTACAATTTCTTTGAATGTATTTGTAATTTTTAGAATATCCGCTCTCACTACATCTTTATTTGTTACCAAACGATACATACCTCCCTCAGGAGGATTTATCTTTATCCCTGCCCTTTTCATTTCCTTTATTACCAGATCTGGCTCAGGTGTTTCAAGGCTGAAATACACCATATTTATATCCAGTTGATCTTTCATAAGCTGAAGACCAGGAATCTCTGAGAGCATTTCTGCAAGGAGCTTAGCATTTTCATGATCTTCTTCCAGCCTATCAATCATTTTCTCAAGTGCAACAATACCAGCAGCGGCTAATATTCCCGCCTGTCTCATACCGCCACCCATCAATTTCCTTCCTTTACGAGCCTTTTCAATAAACTTTTTTGAGCCGGCAAGGATAGAACCTACGGGAGCCGCGAGTCCCTTGGAAAGACAGAACATAACAGAATCCGCGGTGGCTGCTATTTTTTTAACATCTACTTTTGATGCAATAGCAGCATTGAAGATTCTTGCACCATCCAGATGTACGGGAATGGAAAATTCATCGGCGAGTTTCTTGACACTTTCCAGATATTCCAACGGCAGTACTCGTCCTGAAGAATGGGCGTTTTCCATGCAGATAAGACCAGTATCAGGATAATGAATGTCTTTGCCTCTAATGGAAGCCCTGAGCTTTTCAATTGACGGCATACCATTTGGGCTCTCAATTGTGCGAAGCTGCACAGAGGCTATGACAGCAGCTGCTCCCACTTCATGAACGAAGATGTGATTGGAATCAGGGACAATTACCTCATCCCCTCTTTTAGTATGGGTGAGTAAAGCGAGCTGGTTCCCAAAGGTACCAGAAGGCACAAAAAGAGCTGCTTCCTTTCCGACCATTTCAGCTGCAAGAGCTTCAAGACGATTAACCGTAGGGTCGTCTCCGTACACATCATCGCCAACTTCAGCTTCATACATCGCCTTTCTCATTTCTTCTGTCGGTGTAGTCACAGTATCACTACGAACATCAATCCATCTCAAAGTAGCCACCTCCGATCCAATTATATGTCATTGATCTTTGAAAAACATTCAAAGGTTGAGAACTGTGCTATAATCCTAAAAAGGAGGTGTTTCTATGGAATTATACAGTAGCGAGGGCGATTTACCACCGTAAATTTTTCTTTGAAAAACCGCTCCACCCTCCTCGGTGTTTGTATAAAACCGGAAAATATTTTGATAGGAAGGAGTGGAGTTGATGTTAAGGTATTACATAACAGAGAAGGATAATTTGAAAGAGGTTAATAAATATGTCCCTAAATGCTGGATCTGCAGCATAAAGCCTGATGAATCTGATATTGAAGAATTAAGAGGGCTTGGCATTGATGAAGACTTCATATATGATGCTCTTGATCCTGAGGAAAGAGCCAGGTTTGAGCAGGATGAAGAGTTCATATACATAATCACAAAGATCCCTTTTTTTGATAAAAATGATCTAGAAGTTCCTTTCAAAACGCTTCCAATTGGTATTGCAATTACTCCAGAATCTATAATTACTATCTCCGATCATGAAAGTGAAGTCCTCAATGATTTCCTTAACAAAAAGGTTAGAGATTTTTCTACTAAAAAGCGTTTCAGGTTTTTGCTACGGATTTTTGATAGAGGTACAGTGTATTATCTGCGCTATTTGAAGGATATACGTAAAAGGTCGAATAACATTGAAGCTGAACTGCACCGCTCAACGAGGAATAAAGAATTGATAGCCATGCTGAACCTTGAAAAGTCCCTTGTTTACTTCACGACCTCTTTGAGATCCAACGAGCTTATGTTTGAAAAATTAAAACGAGCAAACATCCTTACTCTTTATGAAGAAGATGAAGAATTATTCGAGGACATCATCATTGAAAACCGCCAGGCCATTGAAATGGCGCGCATATACAATGACATTCTAAGCGGCATGATGGATGCTTTCGCTTCTGTTATTTCAAATAACCTCAATGTGGTGATGAAGATATTGACAATTGTAACGCTGGTGCTTCAAATTCCCATGCTTACAGCTTCCATATATGGCATGAACATCGCTTTGCCTTTGCAAAATTCGCCACATGCTTTCTATATAACCATGAGTATTTCAGCTGTGGTAGCTGTTATTTTTGGATTTGCGTTGTTTAGAATACGCTGGTTTAAGTGACTTTTAGCGATTTCAACACAGTTGTTTGGATTATGGAAACCAAGAGCAGATAAGCAAGTAAAAACCAGTTAGGCATTAAAAGTGAAGGAAAGGCATATATAGAAGCCAGAGCCATAGAGATGACCATTATGGTTCTGGTGTTTTTTATGTAGAGTTTTTTCAATTTATCGTAGAAATGATCTCTGTCACCTTCAAAAGGTGATTTACCGTTTAGTGCCCTTCGCAAAAAACCTAAAGTGAGGTCCAGGAGAGGCAACCAGAGAATCCCAAAAGCGGTTAAACCGAATCCAGAATTAAAGGCTTTTATAAAGGCTATTCCAAAAAAACCTCCAAGAAGGTATGAGCCTTCGTCCCCCAGGAACATTCTGGCAGGTGCTATATTGAATATGAGAAAAGCACCTATTATAGGTACGATCCAGCGGAAAAATCCCAGGCCTGGGATGAAAGAAAAGGCGATGGCTGTTACAAGGCTAAGTCCTCCACAAAGCCCGTCCATTCCATCGACCATGTTAAAGGCATTTATTATAGCTGCAAAAACAAATGCGAGTATCAAAGAGGTTATAACGGGATTCCCATCAAAAAAGGAAAAACCAAACCCCACAACCAGCTCTGTAAGCAGTCTCAATTTAGGAGAGAGCCCTTTGAGGTCATCAACAAAACCGAGAATCCAGAGTATGGACAACGGGAAAAGATAAGAGAATATCTCCGCGTTGAATAAAAACGCCGTGAGAACCAAGGCGAGAAGTATTCCAAGGCCACCTGTAAAAGGAATGGGTTTTTCATGGGGTTTGAGCAGCCCTTTAGGCTTGTCAAGAAGACCAAAATGAATCCCTATCGCCATAGAAAGATACATCAATACAGTTGATAATGCAAAGGAGTACAGGTAATTCATTCTCTGTCACCTTCCAAATTGCTCAACTGCCCTGTGAAGGTGGTGCACAACATATTCTTGCTCTGCTTTTGTTATTGAAGTATAAAAAGGTATCGCAAGAGTTCTTCTGGAAATCGATTCTGTAACCGGTAGAAAACCTTCTTCGTAACCGAAAAGCCTTTTATAGAAGGGTTGAAGATGTACAGGTCTGAAATAATCACGACTCTGAATTCCCTGTTCACGCAGATAATCAATTACTTTGTTCCTGTCAACTGTTGGTGCCAGCTTCACCACGTAGACAAACCAGCCTATGGAAGTTGCGTAGTTTTCCACAGAAGGAGGCTCAATGCCATCAAGCTTTTCAAAGAGAGAGCTGTAATATTCAGCAGCTTCAGAGCGCTTTGAGAGTATTTCATCAATTTTCTTCATTTGCTCTACTCCAATAGCTGCTGAAAGTTCGTCAAGTCTATAATTATAGCCTATCCGAATATGCTCAAGCCATTCTTCGGCTTCGCCCCTTCCCTGGTTCCTCATACTTTTTGCGGCTTTTGCCAGCTCTTCGTTGTTGGTTACAATGATTCCACCCTCGCCCGTGGTTATCTGCTTATTAGGATAAAAAGCAAAAGCGCCTGCTACGCCGAAAGTTCCAAGCTTCTTCCCTTTATATGCACTTCCGAGAGCTTCACAAGAGTCCTCAACGATCTTGATTCCGAACCTATCACATATTTCCACCACGCTGTCCCAATCCATTGGATGACCGAAAATATCAACACCCATCAATACCTCGGGGACAAAGGGTTTTAACTCAAGCTTTTCCGTGGCCAATCCTTTTTTGGAGTAGTGCTCTAAAGCTTCAAATAACGTATCAGGAGAGATATTCAGTGTTTTCTCATCGATATCCGCAAAAACTGGAATTCCGCCATTGTACAAAGCCACATTCGCAGAGGATATGAATGTAAAGGAAGAAGTGAGCAATCTTTGGCCCTTTCCAAATTCCAAACCGCTCAATATAAGATGTAGCGCGCTTGTGCCACTGTTCACCGCTACGGCATATCTGGCGCCAACAAAAGAAGCCATACTTTCCTCAAATGCTTTTACTTTCTCGCCAATCGAGAGAATACCAGATTTCATCACTTCAATGACAGCTTCTATTTCTTCAACTGTGATATAAGGTTTAGATAGAGGAACGAACATCCTTCTCACTTCCTTTTTCTTTTCGCGATTTTGCAAAATAGGACAGTATCAAGCCAAGACTGAAAGACCAAAGAGCAGCCATGCCAATCTGGTATTCCCTGGGTAAGGAAAATGTGAGGGCATGCGCCGGGATCCAGAACCACAGCAATGAGTATAGAGATTTGTCTAGATTTGCCCAGTTACTTTTTCCTGTGAAGAGATTATCTAAAGCCCTATGCAGAATCACCAGAAAGGGTCCAAATTGAAGATTCATGCTCACAGACCTTGAAAGAGCATTTAGAAAACCGGAAGCGGCACTCTCCGGTAATAATCCATGAAGTATCAAAGCTGCGACAAAACCTTCAAAGCCGATGAAAGCGATCTTTATTGGAATTGCAAGAAATGCCCAGATAAACGTCTTGGAAAGGAGTTCCATACCCCTTAATTTTCCCCTACCTGATATTCTGGTGGCAACAACCTCTCCAATAGTTCCAAGGATGGCGAACTGAATTATCGCAGATAGAAAGGGATAACCTTTAACAAAATCAAGATAAAAATTCATTTTTGCAACTCTCCTTTTTTGCCAAGTTCAGGAATAGTAGTTTCGATCTGTGCTGTTGCATCAGGGACGTATTCTTTTATGAGCGAATTTAGCCCATTGAAGTCACTGCTTTCAACAGCTTTTTTGAGCTTGTTGACCAATTCTTCAAGCTGTTCTGAAGACAATCTCTTTCCGGATTTGAGTTTAAAGATTTTTGGATGAGGCGTTTTTTCAAATGCTTCGCCTTGCAATGAGAGTCTTTCAAAAAGCTTTTCGCCAGGTCTGATGCCAGTGTACTTTATTTCTATCTCTTGATCAGGTACATAGCCCGCCAAAGTGATCATGTCCCTGGCAAGATCAGAAATTTTCACAGGCTTTCCCATATCCAGAACGAAAACTTCTCCACTGGAAGCAAGAGCCCCTGCTTGAAGCACAAGTGAGACAGCTTCAGGAATTGTCATAAAATAGCGGGTCATTCGCGGATCTGTGACAGTCACAGGACCTCCAGACTGAATCTGCTTTTTAAACTTCGGTACAACACTTCCCCTGCTTCCTAAAACGTTGCCAAACCTAACCATTGCAAACTTGGTTTCAGATTTTCCGGAAATTGCCCTCAACATTTCCTCAGCAAGCCGTTTGGAAACCCCCATGATGGAAGATGGATTCACCGCTTTGTCCGTTGAAATCATCACCATAGTCTCTACATGGTATTTGTCTGCAAATCTGGCAATTGTATACGTACCAAGGCTGTTCACCCTGAAAGCTTCGGTGGGGTTTTCTTCCATAATGGGAACATGTTTATGAGCTGCGGCATGGAAAACAAGTTGGGGCTGCAATGTTGAAAAAAGGTATTCCATTCTGTGTTCATCTTGAATATCTGCGATTATACGGTGTGCTTTGAGCTTCGGATAAGCGCTTTTTAGTTCGCTTTCGATTTCATATATGCTGTTTTCGCCCTTTCCAAGCAGAAATATCGCCGCTGGTGAGAGTTCAGCGATTTGCCTGCAAAGCTCGCTACCGATACTTCCGCCAGCTCCTGTTACCAGAATTCTTTTACCTGAGATGAACTTTCTCAATTCGTTTTTTTCAACAGATACTGTTTCACGGCCCAGAAGGTCTTCAACGCTGATTTCTCTTAAGTATCCAAGACTAGCCTTTTTGTTCATGAGTTCAGCGAGCCCCGGAAGTGTTTGAACCTGGACTTTTTTCAGGTCAATGAGAGACATTATACGTCTGATTTCTTCAGAACTGGCTGAAGGAATGGCGATGATAACCCTGGATATGTTATGCTTTTCAACCAGATCCATAACCATTTCGGTAGTGCCTAAAACAGGCAATCCATGGATACGTTTTCCTCGTTTTCTCGGAGAATCGTCAAGGAAACCTATTATCCTTCCATAGGAGGGATTTCGCATGATTTCTTCTGCTATGGACATCCCGGCATCTCCAGCTCCTATAATCAATAGTTTGTCACTTGAGCCACCTTCACGGTCAATTCTCAAGAAGAGATATGTAAGCCAAAAAATCCTTGACCATATGATCAGCAGGGTAGCTCCAATGAAAGTCATTGTGGAAACGGTGATAGGCACAGTGAAAATCTTGACATCAAAAAGCAACATGAATCTGCCGAAGAGAAAACCTGCGATATATCCGATTAAGGTACTACGGAGAATTATCCAAAAATCCCGGAAATTGGCGTAACTCCATGATACACGATATGTTCCGTTGACGATCAGCGATAGTAGAACAATAAGGCTGAAGAAAGCCCCATTCTGAAAGAACTCAGGTTCATTGAGGCTGAAAATACCGTACCTGAAATACATTCCCAGAGCATAAGAGGCGTATATCAAAAGGTAATCGGTTAAAGCAAGGATAAAAAATCTCTTTATCTCTCTACCTTTATCCATGCTCATCACTTCTCACTTTACCCAGTAAAGTCCAAAACCCGCTGTACCCGGACCAACGTGAGTTGATATTATCTTCCCCATAATTGACGTAGTCATTTTGCGGATGACATAAGTATCTTCAAGAAGCTTCTTCAGTGCGTTTATACCGTTTTCATTATCAGCGTGCACAAGTATCACATCCACCGTGGAACCTTTGGGAACCTCTTCCAAAATCTTGTTCAACAACATAGTTTGGGCTTTTTTTTCACCCCGCACCTTTTTGAATGGAATCAATGCTCCACTTTCGTGTTTAATATACAAACCGACGTTGATGCTCAGCAGGTTTCCTACAAACCCCTGAAATTTAGAAACCCTTCCGCCTTTTACAAGAAAGTCGAACTTCGAGACATAAAAAACTGCATGGTATCTGCCTTCAGCGATTTCTCTTTCAAGGATTTTTCCGCTTTCTTCTGCATTTTTACCCTCACTTATCAATTCACGAGCACGTTTTGCCACGAGTGAATTGATGGCACTTGCTTTTTTTGTATCGACTACATAAATGGGCTTGTCAAATTCTTCAGCGACCATTTTTGCCGTGTTATAGGTACCCGAAATGCCTGTGGAAATGCAAAGTACGAGAATTTCTTCATATCCATCCTCAAATGCCTTTTCATAAAGAGAGCGTATTTCTCCTGGGGATGGCTGGGAAGTAGTAGGAAGTTTTTCGCTAATTTCAAGCCGTCTCCAAAAATCCTTTATGACTGAAAGGTCTCTGGAATCATCATCTTCTTGTGTTCCATTGGGCCAGGTCAAGTGCAGAGGAATGGTTGTTATATCGAGTTTCTCTATCCAGTCTCGAGGAATATCGGCGGTGCTGTCAAGCATTATCTTTGTCCTCATCGTAATACCTCCAATTTAAATTTCCATCTTGATAGTAGTATATCAAATATTCAGCTTTTGCTTAGAAAGTATGGAGTTAACATCCTGAACAACGAATAATTGATTCATGGGATTTTGTCTGATGCAATTTGCATAAATGGTAAAATCAAACGAGGAGGGTGTCTATGGGAAGGCTCAGCCGAAAAGTTTCTTTACAGTTTTTTCTTTTTGTGGTTTTGGTTTTAATTTTCATAGGTGTCTTTACCTTTCTTTCATTTGTAAGGGCTTCTAAAGAAGAATACACGAGCTATCTCGAAGCGAAAAAGCAGGATGTGTATAGCTGGTTCATTGAGTACAAGAAATCATTACGTGATAATCTCGAGTTCTTTCTTGAGAATGGTCGTTTACTTCCCGAGGTCAAACTACTGGTTGAATACAAACCCGATAACATAGCAGTTTTCAAAGACGAAGTTAACCTTTCGGAAAGTTATGAAAATCTACTGAGTGAATTTGGAAATACATTCTATGCTTTCCATGGCGAGTTGCTTTATTTTTATCAGGTCGATTACAGCGGGAGAAAATTCCTTCTTGCCAGCAAAGTCGATAAATCATTGATAGATGCTCTTTCTAGTTCTCTAGGGAAAGATACTCTTGTTTTCCTTTATAAGGATGGTCTTTACATAGTTCCAGAGGATTTTAAGGAATTAGAAATATATCCAACTATGGTAAAAAACTTATATGACGACAGTTCTGAAAGACCTGTCAACTACGTTGCAGTGCGTAGTTGGTTGGACCAATTGCTATTTGGAAGCAAATATCTGGTTGATCGTGTTGAATTAGTCGGAGCTAACGTCTACATTCTTCAATCGGAAAAACTGCTCAGTATTTTCCAAAAGCGCTTTGCTTATCTGATGCTTGCTGTAACAATGTTTGTATTGCTTTTTTCTTTTACCTTTTCTGCGACATTGAATTCATATATATCCAGGGCATTGAAAAATATCATCGAAGGATTCGAATCAATAAAACAGGGAAAATTCGAAAAGGTGAAAATAAAGTCTCGTGACGAATTACAGCTTATAGCTCAAGAGCTCAACAAGACTATGGAATTTATCAAGGATACCCTTGAGAAGCTTAAACTCTCTAATGAACAGCTGAAAGAGGCATCAATAATAGCGCAGCAAGCCAATAAGATGAAATCCGAATTCCTTGCAAATATGTCTCATGAAATGCGCACCCCTATGAATGCCGTGCTTGGCTTTACAGAACTTCTCATGGCTGAAGAAGACAATCCTGAGAAGAGAAAATATCTTTCTACAATTTATAAAAGCGGTGAACATCTCCTCAATCTCATAAATGATGTACTTGACCTTTCAAAGATAGAATCCGGCAAATTAGAAACCTTTAAGGTTCCTTATAGTCCACGGGAATTACTCAAAAACCTCGTTGAAACATACATTCCTCTGGCGTCTTCTAAAGAACTACATCTGGCTTATAACATCGATGAAGCCATTCCTGAATATCTTCTTGGCGATGAGTTGAGAATTCGGCAGATTCTCACAAATCTCATTTCAAATGCGATAAAGTTTACGGAAACTGGATATGTTACCATAAGGGCCATTAATGGCGAAACAACCATCGACTACATTGTGAAAGATACCGGGATAGGCATATCAGAGAAAGATTTTAAAAGGATATTTGAGCCATTTACACAACTGGATGGAACGATGTCAAGAAAATATGGTGGAACTGGTCTGGGCCTTACAATTACAAAACGTCTCGTTGAACTGCTTGAAGGGGAACTTTTCATAAAAAGTTCCCCTGGTAAAGGGACAGAAATCACCATAAGGCTTAAAAAAGAAATCCCTTCTGTCGTTAGTAACATACCGACAGAGAGTGATAAATCCAGTTCCTTAATGTTGCTTTTGATAACGCAGGATACTGAACTCTTGGAGAACCTTGGATCTACATTTTCCAGACATGGTATGAAATATAGATATACGGATGACCTGGATCTCGCAAAGCTTTTGTTGAATAATCAAGAGTTTTCTTTTGTGCTTTTAGATGGTGATTCTTACGTTGGAGAGCTTAAAGGGTTTCTGGAAAAGCTGAAAATCCCGTTTTTGATCCTTTCAGAGAGAAGGGACATTGATCAGATTTTTGGCGAATTTACGGTTGCAAAGCCAATCTCCGAAGATCGTCTTATAAATAAAATTTACAGCACGATTCAGAAAGCAGAAAAATTTGTACCTAAAAAGGCGAAAATTCTAATTGTGGAAGACAACGAGGCAAATAGATTGTTATTCAAAAAAATGCTGGAAAAGATGGGACATGAAGTCAAAGTTGTCGAAAACGGGAAAATTGCAGTTGAAATCATGAGCAAGGAAAAATTCGATATGGTTTTCATGGATATGCAAATGCCAATAATGGATGGTTATACAGCGACAAGGAAATTGAGAAAAAAGGGTATTGAAACCCCGATAATTGCCCTCACTGCTCATACCTTGCGTGGTGATGAAGAAAAAGCTTTAATAGCTGGATGTGATGGCTATTTGGGTAAGCCTGTCAAGCGGAAAGACCTCCTTGATGCGGTGAGGAAGTTCCTGGATCTGAAAAAAAACGAAGAAATCGGCAATGAAGAAAACCCTGATATAGAAGACGCTTCAAGTGCCTTCAATGGCAGGGTTGAAGTTTTTGCCAAAAAAATGGGGCTTTCCATGGAAGAAGCCCTTACAATGTTTAAAGAATACGGCAAGTTCATCGAAGAAAGGATAGAATTTATTCAGAAGAAAATAAAAGAAGAGGATTTTGAATCACTGGCCATAGAAGGGCATAGTTTAAAAGGTTCTGGCTCGATGTACTCGGTTGAAGAAGTATCAAAACTCGGGTTGAGCATAGAAAAATCTGCAAAGGAGCAACGAATTGATGAACTACACTCGCAATTGAAAGCTCTAATAAAATTGAAACGAAAAATTTGGGGATAGCTTACAGAAGCATTTCCAGCTGGTTCTTTCCTTCGACATATCTGTATGAAACCTTCTTTGCCAGGGACCTTATCAAATATATTCCCATACCACCATCTTTGAATTCCTCTATTCTCGAAAGATCCGGCAGTTTCCTTTTTAGAGGGTTAAAGGGTTTTCCAGAATCAGATATGGTTATTTCGATATCCCGCTGTTTTATATCTACTTTAATGTCAATCCGGTTGTTTTCCATTGTGCAACCATGTTTCACGATATTTGTGCACGTTTCGATAATGACCAACTCGACTATAAAGGCCTTTTCGTTGCCCACAATCGGTACTAATTTCTCGTATATTTTTGATGAAGCATTGTCAACCTCTTTCAGGTTCGCTTTTACTTGTAAAAACATTTCATTCCTCACGAGGATCCACTAATAATTCAGAAATATCCTCAACGATTTTTATCACTTTGTTTATGCCAAGAAGCAAAAGCACTTTCCTCACATAAGGTGAAGGAGAAACAATGATGAGTTCAGAACCCATGTTTTCGAGTTTTTTACTCAAGGAAAGAATCCTTGCAACGCCTGATGAGTCAATAATATCAACGTTTTTCAGGTTAAGAGCGAGTATATCGTCACTGTCGACAAAGCCAAACAGATCATCGAAAAATTTTTCATTTGTGAACGCGGTTATTCTTTTTTCCTGAACCACAATTTCCTTTACCATGGGATCATCTCCCAAATCTTTCTAATGCCATTGAAACCGAGTCACAATCGATATCAAACAGTGTATTCAACTTAAGCATCATAAACAGGTTCTTTAAGTCCGGCGATAACCCGCACAGTACTATGGGGATCCTGCTTTGAGATAATTTCTTGTATAATGCGATGAATGAGGCTATTCCCATGCTGTCGATAAAAATCAGATTATCCGCATCGAAGATTACCGCTTTAGATTGCTCGAACTTTTGTTTTAATAACCATTCTCTGAATTCAATGGAGATTTCGCCTGTAATTCTCGTGGGTTCCTTCAATTTGATCACTGAGCACGTGCCATTGACCTTCTCAACTTTAAACAATGGAATCCCCCCTATTGAAATTGTATACCAATGATTGATATATCATCTTCAAATTCTTTGGAGCCGTTGAAAGCCTTCAATTGATAGAAAACGCTTTCCAACTGGTTTTTCAATTCAAGGTTTCTATATTTGTAAAGGCTTTCCATGAGTCTTCTTGAGCCAAAAAGCTGACCATCATCATCAGTTGCTTCGGTAACTCCGTCAGTATACAGAAAAAATCTTGCTCCCGAAGAAATGTTATAGCTTTTAGTGCTGCCCTTAAGCATATCTATACCTATAATACTTTCAGCGGATTCTTTCAATTCAAAGATGTCTTCTGCGATAAGTATTGGTGCGGGGTGACCAGCATTTGTTATTTCTACTGTTTTGCTGTCATTGTGAAAGAGAGCAGCCGTTACAGTAAAAAACAGCTTAAAATCGTTGAATCTGAAATTTTTATCAAGTTCTAACATGAATTTGCCTAATTCAAAATTCGGATGGTTATCACAATAATCCTCGATAAACCTGTGAACAATAACGGATAACATGGCGGCATTTACACCGTGTCCTGCAATATCAGCAAGGTATAACAACACTGTCTTCTCATCAATAGCGATGATATCGAAAATATCCCCTCCAACTTTGTGGGAAGGTTCATAAATCCAATGTATGCTTTCAAAATAACCTTCAGGAGGAGAAGAAGGAATCAGTGATTTTTGGATTCGGGAAGCAGCCACCAGGTCCTTTTCCAAAATTGATACGGCGTTTTCAAGAGAGTTGATCAAATTGTGAAGCTTCAGCTGGGTTTTCACCCTTAAAAGCACTTCTTCATGCAGGAAAGGCTTTGTAATAAAGTCAACAGCGCCATTTCTAAGAGCGATGAGCTTGTTTTCCTGGTCCGTAGATCCCGTGAGAACAATGATTGGTATCTTTTCCAACTGTTTGTTTTTCTTTATGGTGTCAAGCAATTCCAAACCATTCATATCTGGAAGCATGAGATCAAGAAGAATTAAATCTGGAGATTCGAGTTCTGCCACACTTAAGCCTGTTTTTGCATCAAAAGCTTCCAGAACATCATGTCCTACCTTGTTAAGTATTAACTTTAGCAACATTCTTATCGTTCTATCGTCGTCGACAACGAGTATTTTACCCATGTTACCCCCTGAGCCGATTTTATCATGAAAGGAATTCGTGCTTCATTTTCACTGTACTATTCAAAGTATCGTATCGCTTCAGCTGGTGGCAGCTTTGAAGCGAGATAACTTGGAACAAAGGTAGATAAGAGCGAGATTACATAAAAACTGAATCCCATAATCATCAGCTGGGACCATGGTATATAGAAATTCAACCCTTCTAGTGCTGGAGATGAAAACATTTCGTAAGTTGTCAAAATCCCCGTTAAAAAGCCCAGCAAAAGCCCGATTATCACTGAAAAACTAGCCTCAATCCAGAATGAAGAAAAGATCATATTCCGGGTGAAGCCTATGGACTTGAGAATCCCTATGATCCTTTTACGCCTGTAAAATGCTTTGAACATTGTAATGGCGGTACCTGCAATACCCACGAACATGCCAAAGTACAAAAAAGACCTGAAAATCTCAACGATCCCTTTGATAGAACTGTTAATAATCTTTAGGATATCATCTATAAAAATGGAAAACATACCTGACATTCCGACTAGCGAACTCACCTTTTCATAATTCGTCTTCTTTTCTTCGTAGCTATTTCCATTGAGACTTATGAATAACATTTTACTGCTTAATTTTGCCCGGATTTCTTCGGGCAAACTTTTGGAGTAAATAAAGATCCCGTTGAACATAGAAAGGGTATCCTCTGGAATAACGCCAACAACAGAAAGCTTCATTGGACTTTCAAGAGGAATCCACACACTCCTGGTTTCCCTTCTTGGTTGTTGAGGGCCTGAGAAAGCTTGTTCGGAAGAAAATTCGGTGATCGTGACATTATCTCCAGGATTGGCTTTGAGAACACTTTCCGAAATTGCTATGGCTTCAGGGTGAGAAACGAGATAATTCCATAAAACTGAAATATCAGATCTTGCGCCTTTTAATGAGCCAGTGGTTTTGAGGTTTTTCAATGCAAAAGAACTCCCCTCGGGGAATTTTTCATCTATAAGATAAACATTCACCTTTTTAGATTCCCCAACAGGTGTAATAACTTTCGCCCTTCCCACGAGTATGGTCGTAGCTGCTTGAACTCCCTCGAGGGTAGAAAATTCAGTAGCAGACATAGTTGTTTCCCCGGATAATGAAGATGCGTAAACATCATAGCCATAAAGGAAAAGGTTTCTGCTTTCAGCGAGATTTTTTTCCTGGGTATAGGGGATAATAGAAATAACAGTGATTATATACACTACCATGGCATACATAGCGATTGTCATGGCAGTTGTGAGTTTATTTCTCGCAGGGAAAGAAATTGAAATTTTCAGAGTTGGAGTGTGCTTCTTGCTTCTTTTGAAAAGCTTTAACAGTATCCACTCAAAAATTTTAAGGTTGTAAGTTCCAAGAAGCATTACAGATAGTAGGATAGAAAATCCCTTAATGGCGATAAGTGTAATGGAATCGGAACCAGCTTTATTGACAAAATCTACTGAATTGCTCCAAAAAATGAATCCAAGCGCGGCTATGCTAAAAAAAGATACAACCAATCGCTTTTTCTTTATCGGTATTGCAAGAGGAAGAGTAAAAAGCACAAGGACGACTCCCAAAACAAAAAAGGAAGCATTCTCCGATCTAAATCCCCCAAAGGCAATCAAAGCCGAGATAATCACCGATAGAATAGACAATAATTTAAAACTTTTTGTCTCAATCCCCAGTTCTTCGGGTATGTTTCTAACTGCTCTGACAATATTCATTCTGGAAATTTTTCTACCAGCGTAAAGTGAAACCAAGATGGGAATCATCATACCCAACAAAAAACCGTAAATCAATGTTGAGGGTTTAACATACAGATCAAAGGTAGCTTCAAATGCGCTTGTATTTAATCTTGAACCAGCTGAGGAGATGAGCACGGATATGTTGTTTACCAGATTTACAAATTTGGAAAGTATGAATTTAGTTATAAATAATCCCGTAGGTATGCCCGCGATAGCTGCAAAAAGAGAGTAAAAAAAGCCTTCAAAAGTGATAACTTTTGACACTTCATTTCTCTTGAAACCAATTGCTCTCAATGTGCCTAATTCTACTTTTCTTTCTTCGGAAAGCATAATGTATATATTGATCAGCAAGAAAATACCTGCCACAATGGCAAAAAGGCTAAGTGCAAGGAAAATAAGTCCAATATTTCCCTGGGAGGCATCGGAAACGACTTCGCTCTTAACAGTTTCTATATCAAAGAAGCCATCCCCATGGGTTTTAACAAAGGCCACAACTTTGGGTGTAAGAGCTTCACCTTTGAGATAATCCCCTTTATTTGAAATAAAAATATCACTAAAGGCATCTGGTATATTTATTCCCAGGGCTTTCCTGGCATCGTTTGCGCTTAATAAAATAGTTCCCCTCATCGGATTCATTTCTGTTCCAGTGTAATTTACAAAGTCAGCTGCTTGATCTACAACATCGGTTATTTTTACAACAGGAAGCTTTATCCAGCTCAGCAACCTGTAACTTGCGTCAGGAAGAATCTCAAGTAGGTCTCCTTTGCCAACGCCAAGAGAATCTGCAACTTTTTTGTTTATTATTGCTGTGATGTAGCCATCACTTTTTTCTCCAAGGGCTTCAAATACATCTGTGCTTCCGCCTTTGCTGCCAAAGCTATTGACTTCAGCCGGATTTATCCCGATAAGGAAAGTGTCCATCGTTTTTCCAGGGGTTAGTTTCCTTGTTTCTCCAGGAATCCCGATGGTAATGTTCTTGGTAATTGCCGGTAAAACACCATCAATTAAAGTTGAGTCTTCTAACCAGGCGAGTTGTTCTTTGAGCTTTTCAGCATCGAAATATGGCTTACCGTCACCGGGCTTTAAAACCTCATCAATTTCCCCAAGCGAATGTTCGACCCGTGCATAGAGAAATTTTTGAAAGGAATCGTTCATAGCCATGGACCCTACTATAAGTGCCGTACCTATCAGAGAGCCAAGTATTACAAGCAGCGTTTCCGCTTTCCTTCTGAAAGCGTTTTTGAAACTCATTTTTAGCATTACTGGATTTTTCAGCATTGAGAATACAAGCCATAAAACAAGCGCGGCAACCACATATGATAAGATGTTTATCATTTTTTCTGTGCCTCCAATGTTTCAAGAGAAACGATTTTCCCGCTGTCCATGTGCGCTACTCTATCGGCATAAGAAGCTATTCTTTCATCGTGAGTTACTATTACAAAGGTCTGGTTGTACTTCTTGTTCAGCTCTACTATTAGATTCATAAGGTCTTTGCTTGATTCAGTGTCAAGTGCGCCAGTCGGTTCATCGGCCCAGACTATTTTTGGTCGGTGAACAAGAGCACGTCCAATAGCCACACGCTGCCTTTCGCCACCGCTTAATTGTGAAGGCAAATAATCTGCACGCTCATGGATACCCAGTTTTTTCAGCATGTCCAGAGCACACTTTCTTGCATCTTTCAAATTATAGCCGAGCGTGAGTAAAGGAAGTTCAATGTTTTCTACTGTTGTTAAAACAGGTATGAGATTATAGAACTGAAAAACAAACCCCATGTTAGCTGCCCTGAAGCGCGTTTTTAGATTATCGTCCATAGTATTCAACAACCTGTCATCAACGATTATTTCCCCTGAAGAAGGATCATCTATCCCTGAAAGGCAGTTTAACAATGTACTCTTGCCGCATCCTGAAGGACCGATAATCGCAAGTATTTCTCCCTCTTCAATCTCCAGATCCACATTCTTCAACGCATCTACCTTAACTTCCCCCGAATTGTAAATCTTGCACAGTTTTTTAGCCACCACAATCGCCATACTATCTACCTCTCAATCTTTTTCTAGACTATCTATTTTATCTGCAATGCGCTTTACTTGCTTGAAAAAAGCGTTTATTCCGGCAAGTGAAACCAGTACCACTGCTAACATTCCCCCATAGCCTGAAAATAATAACATCGTCTTTTCCATTAGACTCAAATTCCTGCTTCCAAAAGTTGTTAACACCGGAAAAATTGGAGCCAAAATAAATGAAAACACAAAAAGCTTTCTTTGAACCTTGGCTATATTGAGCAGTTTTTCCTTAATGTTGTTTATGTTTTTCTTCAATTCAATAAGATCGAGTTTTTTATCTTTTTCAAGGCGAGAAACAGCATCATCGATGTCTTTTAAGGGATAAGATCTTTCACGGAAAACAAGGACTCTTTTCCTGAGTTTTTCAGGGAGTAGTTTACCACTACCAACAAAATAAATAACAACTATAGCTATGGGTAACAGTGATAATATGCTATTTTCCTTAAATCTGGCATTTGTAGAAAAAGCAAGAACCATCATAGCAAGGTAATAAACAAAGTATTTATCAATCATGGTTTTTCCGGTAATTTCATCAGCATTCTTTCTGAAGCGGAAACTTTTAAAAAAGATTCTTCCACTTTGCTTACCCAGTCAACAGGTATAACTTTAGTAGAGCTCTTGCCATCTATTTTTATTTCAGCAATAAAATGAGTTATATGGCCCTTTTCATCGAGCAAAACGCTTTTTACTCTTCCAACTTCGTGATCTTCGGCAGAGACAACTATTACCCCTGGCTCTATTGCGTGAGAGTCTTCATCGAGATTGTAACTGACTGAAAGAGGCGGTAAGGGATATATTTCCGGATAGTCCCCAACAGGCCGAAGCCAGTAAAGAGGCTTTACTTCTCCATTGACATTCTTGCCAGAAAGAAAATAGGTTTCTTCAAAATCCTGCAATTCATCTATTTGTGAAGCGTCAATCTTGAGCCTTATCTCATCAGAGGCGGCAAACTGAATAGAATTAATAGGAACAAGCTTTGCCCTCCTGTTGAAGACACCCTTTTCTACAACAATATGGGTAACTTCATTAGTTGAAGGATGAAAAACAACCCTTGTGAGCTTTCCAAGATTTTTGCCATCTTCAGATATGACTTTTGCACCCCATTTCAGCTTGCTTTCCATATCCCCACCTCCTTTTAAGTATAATTATATGTGAGAATTCTCTACATGTGCTCATCTTTTGAGGTTCTGTATTAATTTTACCACTATGTAGTAAAATCTTTCTGTTATGGATGCGATGGAGACAAAAAAACTATTTAAGCTCTTTTCGATTTTTGCAGCTATAAGTGCAATAACAATAGGTGGCGGCTATGCCATGATACCAGTTATAAGAGAGTACGTGGTGAAGAGGTACGCCATAGTTTCAGATGACGAATTTCTCGGAGCAGTGGCGAGGGCCCAGAGTATACCAGGTGCTATTGCGGTGAATCTCTCACTCATTTTGGGGAGTAACATTGCAGGGGTTTCAGGAGCAATAGCAGCATTAATTGGGGTTGCTGTTCCTCCGTTCACAATAATGGTACTTGTAGGTATTCTCTTTGGAAACATTGTGAACATCCCGCTCTTTTCCGGTTTTCTTCGCGGGGTAAGGGCAACTATTACAGCCGTACTGGTTTATTTGTCCTATCAGTTGATTCTAAACAAACTCAAAAGAAAAAAAGTGCTAATTTCGTTGTTTGTAATAACGCTTCTGGTACTTATTCTAAAATTACCTTTGTTTTGGACAGTTTTAGTCACAACAGTCGTTGTTTACATGATACAGGGTGATAAGAATGATTGAGATTTTCTTGACTTTTCTTAAAATCGGCCTTATAGCCTTTGGAGGAGGTTACGGGGCTATTGGCTTGATACAAGACGAAGTTGTGCAGATACATCATTGGTTTACCCAACAAGAGTTTCTGGACTTCCTTTCGATTGCCCAGATGACCCCTGGACCAATAGGATTAAATGCTTCGACTTTCATCGGTTACAAGCTTTATGGATTAACCGGTGCGCTATTAGCAACCGCGGGATTCATACTTCCCAGCATTTTGTGGGTGTATGTACTTTTAAAAACATTGAAACTTGTTACCAGATTTGTTGATGAAAAGCGTCTTATCGAGGCTCTAAAAGGGGCTGCCCTTGTTTTGATACTTGTTGCGACTTACCGGATTGGATCCGCTTCCGTGATTGACCTATCTTCTATGTTTATCTTTATTTGCGCTTTTTTGGCTTTGATTTTCTTAAAAAAACTTTCACCCATATGGATTATTCTTGGAGGGGGAGTGGCTGGTATTCTTCTCGCTGCATTCTGACAGTTTTTTGTTAAAATGAGAGTGAGCGATCAAGTGAAATACAGGGGGATTTAAAATGTCTAAAGTCTGTTATTCATGCAAGAAGCGCTTTCCAAAAGACGAGATGGTCAAGATTGATGGGAAAAATTATTGTCTTGAATGTGCGAGCAAGCTCAGTAAAGAAAATCGTCATGGATTAACGGAAACCGCCATTCCAGATGTTATGGTACTCACTGTGGATACCATTCCGGTCGATATCAAAAGGTACTTTCAGGCAATATCCGCCGAGGCAATTTTGAAGCTGAACATGAAATCCATAAAGATGCCCGTAACCACGAGCGGAATGGCTAACGCACTCTCCTTAACCTATGAACTCGATACATTAAAACTCTCTCTTTTAGAGGATTTGAAGTTTCAGGCCGCAAATTTTGGAGCCAACGCGATAATAGGTTTAAAAACCTCTATGAGTACTGTTGAATCCATGGATAGCGAAAAACTAATATTTATCTCCATGAGTGGAACACCTGTAATACTTTCCGATGTATCTGTTTTAACTTACCATTCGAACAAACCACAAAAAGCAGAGAGTAAATCTTAGAAAATTATTAGAAACTCAACCCTTCTCCTTATTGAGCGTCGAAAGAATGTATGAACTCTAAAAGAGGAGGGATTTATTGTGAGAAAAACATTGGTGGTTTTCATGGTTGTTTTGCTGTCCTTGACCGCTGTTTTAGCCGCTGAAACTTACTCCAAAGATACTTCGAAAGCTGATGTTGCAAAACTGGCGATGTCAGTCAGGATTCTTGAGGTTTTTAGAGCGATCGATCTCAGCAAAGATCAGGCAGCTACGCTGTATGAGGGTCTTATAGATGCGAAAGCAAAAGTTGATGAGTTAAATGGAAACAAAACCGAGCTACTTGAAAAGCTTAGAGAAGCTTTAATTAGCGGTAACGATGAACAGACCAAAAGAATATATGAGGCATTAAAAGAACAGGCAAGTGCTTTTGCCAGAATACGTGATTCTGTTTTAACGCTTTTCAAAGAGAACATAACACTTGCACAAGCAGAAAAGTTCAAGCAGATAATTCAAAAAAATATTGCAGGAAAACTCCAAGAAAGGGGCATAAAACCTGAAGCCTTAAGAGAAAGAGCAAAGCAGTTCAAGGAAAACCCCGAAGAACTCGCGAAAAAGCTCCCAGAACCAATGAAAGAAAAAGTGATGAATATGACCCCTGAAGAAAAGGCAAGGGCTCTCAAAGAATTTAAGACCCAGGCAATGGGTGCCGAAGAAAAGGCAAAGGCTCTCAAAGAATTTAAGGCCAAGGCAATGGGCACCAAGGAAAATATCAAGCAAAAATCAATTGAGATGAAAAAGAAAGCAACCATAATGAAGAAAGAAATAGGCAAAAAAATCGGGGGATTAATTTTTTCACCGGTCTTCCTGGATACGCTAAAAGATTACGCTGGCATTGAATAAACGAGAGAATGCACAGCAAGAAATAACGGGCGGGTTACCCCGCCCGTTTTGCTATACTTTATAGGAATGAATCCCAAAATAAGGGGGCATTTTGATGGAAAAAATTCCTTTTGTCATAGGAAAAGAGGGAAAGAGGC
>Ga0209834_10000073_pt1 | contig 55537 bp, 54 predicted proteins | sample Mar14236cmmetaG_FD_184134 | JGI IMG/M metagenome (GOLD analysis project Ga0209834, IMG submission 184134) | Marine hydrothermal vent microbial communities from Guaymas Basin, Gulf of California to study Microbial Dark Matter (Phase II) - Marker... ... | reverse complement strand
CATGAGAAGGATTATCATCCCAAGCTATTTTCAAATTAAACTGTTACACTCAGACTGTTGAGGCCGTCATGGACTGCCAAGTAAAACTGGAAATATTTGAGGGGCCTCTGGATCTGCTTCTCCATTTAATCCACAAAAACGAGGTGGACATTTTTGATATCCCCATTGCGACCATCACGGACCAATACCTGGAATACCTAGATATGATGAGGGCTCTCAATATTAGTGTAGCCACAGATTTCCTGGTGATGGCCTCAACCCTTATTCACATAAAATCAAAGATGCTCTTGCCTGATTACACCCAGGACAGAGATGAAGAAGACCCAAGAGTGGAGATAATGCGTCCCCTATTGGAATACATGCATCTTAAGGGCGCTGCAGAGGAACTCGCAGAAAGGGAAATCTTGCAAAAGGATGTCTTCACGAGGCCTCCAGATAAGGCTTTAGTGCGCCAGGTAGCTGGAGAAGGCCCTGAAGTTGAGGCCAATATCTTTCAATTAATAACAGCGTTCAAACGCATAATAGACGAAGAGCAACTTGAAACAAGACTGAAAATTGAAGCTGCACGATGGTCTGTGAAAGAAAAAACAGTATACCTGCTTACTCTACTTAGGGAAAAAGGCACTGTGTATTTCAGGAAAATCTTCGAAGGCCAGCTCACTGTTTCCGAGGTAATCGCTACCTTCCTGGCCTTGCTAGAACTTGTAAGGGCAGGAATGGTTCGGGTGTTTCAGCCGAGCCAAGATAGCGACATTAGGCTTGAGGCGAAGTTTGACGATAAGGTTGACAACGATGACTAGATCTCTAAAGCTAATTGTGGAAGCACTTCTGTTTTCATCTGACAGACCCTTGAACGCCAGGGAAATTAGCGCATGGATACCTGAGGCAACAGTGTCTGAGATAAACAAGGCCTTGCAAGAGCTTGTGGAGGAATACACTCATCTTGGAAGAAGCTTCAGCTTAAGGGAAGTAGCCGGAGGCTACCAATTCCGTACTCACCCCATGTTCGCACCCTTCATTCTCGCCATGCTCAAAACCAGTCCCACTCGCCTGTCCACCGCTGCACTAGAAACACTTGCCATAGTTGCGTACAAGCAACCCATCCTGAGGCAGGAAATAGAGCGACTGCGCGGCGTGGACGTGGGAGGAATCCTGCGGTCCCTTATGGAAAAGGGCCTCATACGCATAGTGGGCAGGAAAAACCTGCCAGGTAGACCACTGATCTATGGCACCACCAAGAAGTTTCTTGAAGTCTTCGGACTCAAGGACCTCAACTCTCTCCCAAAACTTAAGGAGATAAAGGAACTGGCCAGCCATGAGCAAGAAACTAGTCCGGGAAAAAAGGACAAAGAAACCAAAAACCAAGAAACCCCAGCCCTTCCGCTCTCCGACTGAGAGGACTGAACTCAATGAGGCCCGTGAACCCATAAGACTGAATCGACTCTTGTCTTTGGCGGGCATTACCTCGCGTCGCAAGGCCGACGAGCTTATTGCTACAGGAAGGGTGAGGGTAAATGGCAAGGTTGTCCGGGAACCGGGGTTCAAAGCGGTTTGGGGCAAGGACAAGATTCATGTGGATGACCGAGAAGTTCCGGGTCCAGAAGGAAGGGCCTATATAATGCTCAACAAGCCCTTTGGTTATATTTGTGCAATGAGCGATCCGCTGGGAAGGCCCTTGGTCACAGACCTTTTGGATAACGTAAAGGAAAGGGTGTATCCAGTAGGAAGATTGGACTTTGACACCATGGGATTGCTGCTTTTTACAAACGACGGCGAATGGGCATACCGCCTCACCCACCCCAGATTCAGTGTCCCCAGGACATACAAGGCCACTGTTGCCGATTACATGGAAGACACCGCCCTAGAGATGTTGAGGTCAGGGGTAAGAATACCGGGGGCTGTCAGGGCCAAGGGAAAGGTGACATTGCTTAGTAGAGACAATCGTCAAACCGTGATACGCTTAACCATTACCCAAGGGGTTTCCCGCCAGGTGAGGAAAATGGTTGAGGTAGTGGGTTACCGTGTGATTCACCTTATAAGAACGGGATTTGGAACCATTGAATTAGGCGACCTCAAGGTAGGTGAATACCGTTACCTTGAAACAGAGGAAGTTAACAAGATGAAGAAACTTGTGGGGATGAGGTGACTGTCCTGAACAGAATAAGTCTAAGGATAGATCCCACAGAAGTGGTGCTAGCCCTCCACCATGGCAAAAGGGCCCCCGAAGAACTGGTTGCGGAAGCCCACACCACCCTGAAAGAGTGCCAGGGTCTCTTGGAACCCCGGGCGGTATATGAATGGATTGAAGTTCGAGGAGTCAAAGGTGAATACGTCCTACTAAAATCTCCCAATGACGGTCAGGTGGCTGATTTAAGGCTGGGGAAACATGCAGATCTTATGTCCAAGGCGCGCAGGGCGCTGGTCTCAGTGGCAACAATTGGTGACAGGCTTGAAGGTTTTATAGAGCACTGCAATGAGGAAGGAGACATCCTCAGGGCCTATTTAGCTGACAGCATTGGCGTTGTGGCTCTGGCCCAGGTAGGAGAGGCCATACGGCACCTGGCAGAGCACGAAGCATTATCACTGGGCTGGGGGGTAAGTCCCTCCCTTGCACCTGGCTCATTACTTGGCTGGCCCTTGACGGGCCAGCGTGATCTCTGCTCTCTAGTCAGGACCCAACAGATTGGTGTTACTCTCAGTGAAAATGGGGTACTCAAACCCTTTAGATCGGTTTCCAGCATGATAGGAATAGGCCCTGGTTACACTGACAAAAAGGTAGGCTCAATTTGCCGTTATTGCTCCCGAGCTGAAAATTGTTGGACAAGAAGCTGATGGAGGTCAACAGTGCACGCCTCGCATCATACCCCCGATATACTCAGTAAAAAGCGGCTGGCCTCTTTCATCCTCTGCTTTTAACCTCATTATCATGTGCGTGCCTGCCCTATGGGGCAAGATGGCAACGATTTCGCCTTTTACCCTTACCTTTGTGCCAGGCCTAAGTGGTGAGTGGAATATCAGGTGCTCACTATAATGAACTTGGGTCGCCAATATCTCGCGAGGAAATTTCTCCAGTTCAATAAATTCCCACAGACGTTCAAGTATTGGCCAAGTCACGGCAACACTAAACATCGGTGGTGCAATCAAGCCACCGGGGCGCTCATCGTCAAAATATACAGGATTGTGGTCTTGAACAGCGGCAGCATAATTGGTAGTTTTGCGCCAGGAAATATCTGTTACAAAGTCCTTTAGTGGTGTACCTGCTAGACTAGGGTCTATTTCCATACGATCTTCTCCATTGAAAGAGCCTATAAAACCCAAAAGAATAGATTAATTGGATCAATTTTGATGAAGTCGTAAAAAGTCCTTTCAAGCGTCACTTTTGGTTCTGATAAAAAATTAATACAGGATATAGAAAAATACCTCAGACGTGTCAAGGCCGAGGGATTTGAATTTCCTAATGAAAAAGCCCGGAAGGAGGAAAAAATGGAGGGACCGAGTTATCCGATGCCCCCACCAACATCGCTACACGGCATTCGATTGCCGTGTGCAGAGATATTTTGTCGAAGGTATGCTGGACGCCCTTAGGGACCATGGCTATGGGAATTTTACTGCCAGAGTCGAAACCTTGATCCCAGAAGGGGCGAAATCCTGCCATTTCGTGGTTGAAAAACTCGAAGGGGAGACAGGAAAAAATCCTTGGCACGAGTATTCTGACAAATTGGGAGATAAGTTTTCAAAATTTTTTCTATTTACAAATAGGGCTCGGTTCGCTATGCTGTTCATTCAAGTGGGCGGTTAACTCAGCGGGAGAGTGCCATCCTCACACGGTGGAAGTCGCGAGTTCAAATCTCGCACCGCCCACCACAGAGTAAACAAAGGCCTCAAGAACGTGAGGCCTTTTTTATTGGTAGCCGTTCCTAATAAGGAGATTAAGGCTAGGTGGAAAGGTGGCTGGGCGGAAAATGGCATGCTGTTGGAATCATGCGGGATATTACCTTCCTTCTTTTTCCGCTTTCAGGCAATATACACCCTTTCCCTCTATCCCCGGGATAAAGCATTGGTTATCTGATACGCACTCTGCTCTGCGAAGATCACCGCTCTTCCACCTATTGACAAGGTTAGGCTCCCTGATCAATGGCCTGCTCATGGAAAAGTAATCTGCCACGTTCTCCTTGAGCAGTTTATCGGCGACCTGAAACGACCGAATACCACCAACCAGTATGAGAGGGACATTAATTATCTTCTTAAACGCCTTGGCCTCGTTACGAAAATATGCCTCCTTCTCCTCTGTCTTTATCCCCATGCGGCTGGGGCTCAACTTGCCACCGGTTAGGACCCCTCCGCTAAGTTCAATTGCATCTATGCCGTTGCGCTCTAACAGCTTTCCTATCTCAATTGAACCCTCCAGGGTTAGGCCCCTATCAATAAAGTCAGCACAATTCATCTTGATAAGTACCGGAAAATCCGGACCCACCGCCTGGCGAATCGAGGAAAGAACTTCCAACACGACCCTAGCCCGGTTCTCGACCGATCCTCCATACTCATCCTCGCGCCTGTTATAGAAGGGAGACAAGAACTGGCTCAAAAGGTAGCCATGGGCAGCGTGGATCTGGACCGCGTCAAAGCCTGCCTCCTTTGCGCGGCCTGCAGCATCACCAAAGGCCTTTACTACCCTTTCGATGTCATGTTTGGTCATAGCCTTCCTGGGGGTCTTCCCAATTCCCTCTAGGGAAGAAGGGGCAATAGGATCGTGGCCGGTTATTTCGCGTCTCGCAAAGTATCCAGAATGGGCGAGCTGGAGGGCAATTCTGCTGCCTTTCTTGTGTACTGAATCGGTCATCTGCTTCAGGCCCAGTATCAATCTATCATCGTAAGCCCCCAACTGCCATGGACCTGCCTGTCCCTGTTTTTCCACATAGGCATGCCCCGGTATTATGAGCCCTACCCCACCCTCAGCGAGTCCTGTCATCATTTCAATAAGACGGGGCGTTACTGAACCATCGTCTGCTGCCAATCCTTCCCACGTGGCAGAACGCACAAATCGATTGCGCAATCTCATGGTATTCAAACTGCTCTCCTCAAATAGATGACTCATATCAACCCTCCTTTACCTTAATCCGAATTTATAGCAATGCACATGAATTGGGAATACAAAGATATCGAGACTGCTGGCCGGGACTGAAAAATTCCTGACATCTGGGCAAAACGCTGACAGAGATAGGTGTTGATCCAAAATAATCCCCATCCATTTGGACACCCACAGCAGGATCAGAGTAGACATTTATTCTCGAGGCCCTGAAGCATGAATAGTTTTTCCGCAATTTCCCCATCGAGAACCCAGTTGCCATTAACAGGTATCTCAGAATATTGATCATATCCATTTTCTTAAATATGATCACATCCAAATAGCCGTCATCAATCCGAGCCTCCCTAATGAAACAAAACGGGCCCCCGTAACGTTGCGTATTACACAAGAGCACGCCAACCCCATGCCATGTACCTACTTCAGTTTCAACACGAACAGTGGTGGGCTTGAACTTAAGAAAGGTCTTTATGGCAGCCAACACATATGCCCAAATTCCAAAGGCACGTTTTTGTTTCCACTTGAGGATAGAGGCCACTTCACCATCAAATCCTACTCCGGTCATCAAGAGGAAGTATCGGCCGTCAATGTACCCCAGATCCACGGCTCGCCTGTGGTTCCTCATTACGACGCTGGCAGCCTTTAGGGGATCCTTCAGAGGTATGCCAAGCTCTCTAGCGAACACGTTGCCAGTGCCGGTAGGAATTATCCCAATGGGCACCGCACCTGGACTAAAGGTATTCACAAGCCTATTGACCGTTCCATCACCACCCATAACCAGGGCAGCGTCCCACCTTTTCCTGAAAATGTTGCTGGCAGGAAAGACGGATAGATCCAATATTTCTTTTACATAGATACCCTTGGTGCGATAAAAGGCCGAGACTTGATTTAGTGTGGCCTTGCGAAACCTGCCTGCATAAGGATTAGCCACTAGAAGAATCGAGGTTATTTTAGTCATGAACCCTGTTCTAAACTAAAACGTGATCAAAGACGGGTCATAATCTTCAACTTTTTCATAGCCCAAAAGATTGAGCAGCGTGGCAGCCACATTGGAAAGCCCTCTTTTGTCCAGCTTCGCCATCCTATACTCTCCCGAATAGCCTGAATCCACAATCACAAATGGCACTGGATTTAGTGTATGGGCCGTCTTTGGCTTGGGATTGCCTTCTGAGTCAATGGTAAACATTTCATCTGAATTTCCATGATCCGCTGTCACCACTGCTATACCATTTAACTTCAACACCTCATCCACGAGCCTGCCCACGCATGAATCAACTGTTTGCACTGCAATTATTGCAGCCTCCATTACGCCGGTATGTCCCACCATATCCCCGTTGGCGAAATTCAGCCTACCGAACCGGTAACGGCCACTTCTTAGAAGCTCGATGGTCTTCTCGGTAATTTCAGGGGCCTTCATCTTGGGTGCCTTGTCAAATTGGATCCTGTCTGATGGTATCTCGATATAAGTCTCCAGCTTCTCGTCAATGTAACCAGAGCGGTTGCCGTTCCAGAAATAAGTCACGTGACCAAACTTCTGGGTTTCTGATATGGCAAACGAAGTAACGCCTGCAGCGCACAAGTATTCGCTAATGGTCCGGTCGATTGCAGGGGGCCAGACCAAGAAGTTGGGGGGTATGTGCAGGTCGCCATCGTATTCCATCATGCCCGCATATACAATGTCCGGGAGCGGGCCTCGGTCAAATTCGCGGAACTCCTTCTCCGTAAACGCCCTGGATATCTCGATGGCCCGGTCTCCCCTGAAGTTGAAGTTAATTACCGCGTCCCCGTCCCGAACGGGTCCCGCAGGACTGCCTTTTTCATCCACTATAACGAAGGCTTCCATGTATTGATCCGTCATGGTCGGGTCTTCTTTGTAATACGTCTCAACTGCCTCTCTGGCTGACCGAAATTTTCGCCCCTTCCCTAATACGTGCGCATCCCATCCTCTTTTCACTATGTTCCAATCGGCCTCGTACCGATCCATGGTCACCTTCATCCGGCCTCCGCCAGATGCAATTCGATAATCCAAACCCTTCTCCGATGAGAGTTTGGCAAGCTTCTCCTCTGTAGGAATCACATAATTCAGCGCAGAGCGCTCCCCCACATCACGACCATCGAGGAGCGCATGGATCCGCACCCGCTTAATGCCGAGTCCAGCGCACTTATCGATTAATTTATAAAGGTGATCAATATGGGAGTGCACATTGCCATCTGAAAGCAGGCCAATAAAGTGGATCGTCCCGCCCCTTTTCCCCCTCTCAACAATTTGTTCCCACAGATCCGTCTCAAAAATCTTACCTGTCTCAATGGCCTTATTTACCAACCGTGCACCCTGGTCAAACACCCGACCCGCTCCCAATGCATTATGACCCACTTCGCTATTTCCCATGTCCTTATCGCTGGGAAGTCCAACGGCAGTACCATGGGCCTGAAGGCTACAAAAAAGCTTTGAGGCAAAGAGCCTATCCAATGTCGGCGTATTAGCCATGAAAACGGCATTTCTTTCATCCTGGGGACCCAACCCTATCCCGTCCATTATAATCAGAAGTAAAGGGCCTTTTCGCCCTGGAAATACCGAGTGCTTCTTAAGCTTCAATTGCATTCTTTTAACTCCCAATTAGAGTGACGGTCCCAGGGGCAACAATCCGACTCCAAAAAATAGGGCCAAAGCAAAATACCAGTGAGCGCGGCCAAACAATATTTTTTATGGCCACACGAAAACCCGCACAAGGTCTTTTTCAAGTATGCTCGGGGAGCAATGTAAATTTCCTAATTCCCTTGGGTCTATAGACACTGAAATCCTTATGATCAAGGGTGAATATCTTTCTTATTCTTTCATCCTCTGCAACGGCAACCAGGGTCGCGTCGGCTAAATCCATTGGTAAGTCTTTGTACTTTTTCATTAGTTGGCGACATCGAATCTGTTGGTACTGGCTAAGCGATCGTACACTGACACCTCCCCTTAAGATGAATTCCCATAGATTGTTTTGGGCCTTCCAAGAGAATCCAAGGAGATAAAATGCCTCTGTAAGAACGGCCCAAGTAGTTAAGAGTTCTTCATCTAAGTCCTTCAGAATCTCTATACACCTAGCGTGGTAGTTATCCGAGACATCAAAAAAGGCAACAATAGGACCCGTATCTAGGAGAATCATCTATTCCTCCTGAACGCCTTTCGCAAGATCTCTTCAGAATTGATAGCAAGGTTTCCATCACCACTCCCTTCATGGCCAATCAGATCAGAGATGAGTTCGTAAGGTCTTTTTCTCTGCTCATTTAGCTTTTTTTGACAGAAATCCTTAATCGAAGCCTTGATTACGCTCGATTTTGTAGTGGCAAGGGCCTTAGCTGTCATCTCCAGAAGCCTCTCCGTATCTTTGTCCAATCTTACACTGATTGGCATAACAATCCCCCCTTTACACCGCATCTGTATTTCACAATGTATCACATACAACTCCGGTGTCAAGCCATAGTGCGTCGGACAGTTACTACGACCACTTACCCACTCACTTTAGACTATTGAAAATTATTTAGCTTCATTCTATGATGCCCAGCCAATAAACTCTAAAGATTTTTCATAAGAGGAGGATTTCCGAATATGCCTCAACATGTAGTGATTATTGGAGCAGTTGCACTTGGACCAAAGGCTGCGTGTCGGTTCAAGAGATTGGAGCCTGAATCGAAAGTGACAATGGTTGACCACAGTGACCTAATCTCATACGGAGGTTGCGGGATACCTTATTTTGTCTCTGGAGATATCAGCTCGCCAGACGAGCTTCAATCCACAAGTTTTCATATGCTCAGGGACAAGAAATTCTTCAAAGAAGCAAAAGATATTGATGTCATAACTGGGAAAAGGGCTACAAGAATAGATAGGAAGAATAAACTTGTTGTACTCCAGGATATTGAGACGGGAAAAATGCAAGAGCTTGCCTATGACCAACTCGTTCTGGCAACTGGGAGTAAACCAAAGATCCCTCCAATTGATGGAATACATTTGAAAGGGGTGTACACCGTTTCGAAACTGGGAGACGCGGTAAGGATAAGAAATGAAATCGCTGCTGGCCAGGTTGGAAATGCCGTAATCATAGGGGCTGGAGCCATTGGCCTGGAAATGGCCGAGGCAATGACGGACCTGTGGGGCATTGACACAACAGTGATTGACGTTGCGGATCAGCTATTGCCTGGCCTCGTAAGCCCGAACATGGCCACCATGGCTCAGCACCACATGGAGGAAAACGGCATTCAGTTCCATTTCTCCCAGAAGGTCCTACGGCTTGAGGGGCAAGAAAAAGTAGAGAGGGTAATTACCAAAGACCTGAGCTTGGAGGCCGACTTGGTAATAATTGCTACTGGAGTAATACCAAATGATGATCTGGCAAGATGGGCTGGTCTTGCTGTGGGAGAACAAGGCGGCATATTGGTGGACGAATACTTACGAACCTCTGATCCATCCATCTATGCGGGGGGCGACTGTGTGCTGATCAAGAACCTCATTACCGGGACGCCAGCTTATTTCCCTTCCGGATCACTTGCCAACCGCCAGGGCCGGGTAATAGGCACCAATCTTGCCGGCGGCAAGGCCAAGTTCGAAGGTGCGGTGGGCACATTTATCGTAAAGCTGTTTGATATATCAGTGGGTAGCGTGGGACTATCTCTTGCAAGGGCTAGGTCAGAAGGCTTCGACGCCATAAACACCCTTGTGGTTCAGTTTGACAGGGCCCACTTTTATCCTGAAAAGGACCTCATGTACCTTGAGCTTACAGTTGAGAAGGCAACTGGCAGGGTACTGGGAATGCAGGGTCTGGGTTCGAAAGGAGATGGCCTTTTAGCAAGACTGGCCGCTGTCGCACCAACTCTTAAATACTCTCCAACTGTTGAAGATATTGGCAACTTAGAGCTACCCTATTCTCCGCCCTTCTCTGCTGCCATGGATGTGCTTAATGCCCTGGGCAATACCGCACAGAACCTCCTTGAAGGTAGGAACAGGGTCGTGGATCCAGACCGATTTGTCCAGTGGTGGAATGAACGGGACAACGGGGATGTCTTTTTCCTAGATTGCCGGGGGTGGGGAAATGCCCAGCCCTATGTTGAAAAATATCCAGAGCACTGGGTAAGCATCCCTCAGGACGAATTAAGGCGACGGATCAGTGAAGTGCCCACAGACAAAAAGATAGCGCTCATATGCAACACTGGTGTCCGGTCTTATGAGGCCCAAATAACCCTGGATCAGGTGGGTATCCACGATACATTCAACCTTCAAGGTGGAATGGCTGCTGTAAGAAAATTAGGTGAGGAAATTTAGGGGGTTTCTTAGAGCCCTTTCCTCCTACCTCTCGAATCATCACAAGATGCCAGAATGTTTGACTCTCAATAAGAAGACTTACCCTACAGATTATTTCTTGACACAGAAAAAGCGTGCTTATAATATGACTTAGTGGTCATTAATTTATGTAGCTTTTTCAATTTAATTTGAGCCAGTTATATATGACTATTTGGTCACTCTATAGTAATTATGAAGACACCCAAATTTCTTGATCCAGCCCTTGAACCTATTGCAGAAAAGGTGATAACAGGACAACGCCTCACCCGCTCCGATGGTATCACCCTGTACCGCAGCAGCGATCTGATGGGTGTGGGCCGTCTGGCTTCCCTTGTAAGAAAGCGACTGTACGGCACAAAGACATATTACGTTTACAATCAGCACCTCAATTACACCAATGTTTGTGTTAACCGCTGCCTCTTTTGCGCCTACTCCAAAGACAAAGGTGAAAATGGAGCATTTACCCTCTCCTTGGATGATGTGGTGCGCCTCATACAAGAGCGCACTGACGAGCCAATAAAGGAGATCCACATTGTCGGGGGGCTCAACCCTGAACTTCCCTTTTCCTACTACCTTGATCTGGTCAGAACCGTCAAATCCATCCGCCCCGAGACAGCGGTAAAGGCATTCACGGCCGTGGAGATTGATCATTTTTCGCGGATAAGTGGACTGAGCCTGGGCAAGGTATTCGAGGCGTTCAAGGAAGCAGGGCTATCCATGATGCCTGGCGGGGGGGCCGAGATCCTGAGCGATCGTATCCACCTGAAACTTTACAAGAAAAAGATCGGGCCTCAGAGATGGCTTGAAGTAACCAAAGAGGCACATAAGGCGGGTATCCCCACCAATGCCACCATGCTTTATGGACACATTGAAACATTGGAGGAAAGGGTTAATCACCTCTTGAAACTGAGAGCCCTGCAGGACGAAACAGGTGGGATACAGGCCTTTATTCCCCTTGCCTTTCACTCTGAAAACACCACGTTGGCCCACATTCCGCCCACCACGGCGTTCGATGATCTCAAAACAATAGCTGTGGCCCGCTTAGTGCTCGACAACATCCCCCATATAAAGGCCTACTGGGTCATGATAAGCCCTGCCCTGGCCCAGGTTGCTATGGCATTCGGAGCGGACGATATGGACGGAACCATCGTTGAAGAGAAAATCACGCACATGGCAGGAGCAAGGACTCCCAAGAGGCTTACAATAGATCAGTTAAGGGAAATGATTTTGGCCGCAGGCTTTGAGCCGGTTGAAAGGGATGCATTTTATGGCCACTAGACAATCCATAAAACGGCTTGATTTCCATCTGGCCCTTGACCTTTACCGCAATGCCGACCTGATTGATTTGGGGGCCCGTGCTGATGCCGTTCGTCGCGCCTTGCATCCTGAAGGGACCGTAACATACGTTGTTGACAGGAATATAAATTATACGAACATCTGTACCTCGGGGTGTTTCTTCTGTGCTTTTTATAGGCCCAAGGGGCACACCGAGGGTTATATCTTATCTAAAGATGCGCTTAAGAAGAAAATTCAGGAGACAATTGAGCTTGGGGGAACGCAGGTCCTCTTGCAGGGCGGCATGCATCCTGACCTCGGGCTTTCTTTTTACGAAGATTTACTCGGTTTTATAAAGGACAACTTGAATATCCATGTCCACGGTTTCTCACCGCCTGAAATATTCTTCCTCTCAAGAAAAGAGGGTCTTTCCATTGAAGAGGTGCTCAAAAGACTAATAAGGGCTGGACTTGGATCCATTCCTGGTGGCGGTGCTGAAATTCTTGTGGACAGGGTCAGGAAAGTTGTCTCCCCTCGCAAGTGTACTGCCGATCAGTGGCTCGAGGTGATGGAGAAGGCCCATGGCTTGGGGCTCAGGACTACTGCCACCATGATGTTTGGCCACGTAGAAACCTTGGAAGAAAGACTCGAGCATATTTTCAAGATAAGGGATTTACAGGATAAAACTGGAGGCTTCACTGCCTTTATTCCATGGAGCTTTCAGCCTGAGAATACGCGCATATCTGTACGAAAGGCCACGGCAGCAGAGTACCTGCGCACCCTCGCAATCTCAAGGCTCGTTCTTGACAACATACCAAACATTCAGGCTTCATGGGTGACCCAGGGAGCCAAGATAGCACAGATCGCTCTTTTCTTCGGGGCCAATGACATGGGAAGCACTATGATAGAAGAAAACGTTGTAGCAGCAGCCGGCACCAGTTTCAGGTTGAGCCGGGAAGAGATGGTGAGGCTAATTGAAACAGCCGGGTTCAATGCGCAACAAAGGGATACGTTTTATAGGCCGGTATAGGCCATAAGGCGAAGGGGGAGAGAATTTTGATATGGAATATTGGAACAATGGGAGATGGAAAGCTGAGGGATTAGCCCTATGGCCAATGTGCAGAAAAATTTCCCACTGAATAGTTACAATAGAAAATTGAGGCTTGGGCGCCTCAATTATGCAAATGTGGCCCCTTTATACCATTTTTTTGACGAGGGACAGGTACCCCCATGGCTTGAGGTCATTGAAGGCAATCCTGCAGCCTTGAACAGGTGGATGGCCGAGGGCCTCTTGGATGTAAGCCCCGTTTCTTCCTTCGCATATGCCATGAATTGCCATGAATGGTCCTTATTACCAGGGCTTTGCATTTCCTGTAATGGGCCAGTGATGAGCGTCCTACTGGCAAGCAAGGTGCCTATCAATGAACTGGATGGCGTCCCCATTTACATTACCCGTGAGTCGGCCACTTCCACAGAACTCCTGAAACTTATCCTGGAAAAGGAAGGCGTAAATCCACAATACCTGGATTGGGCTCCAGGGGACAAATGTGAACTGCCTGAAGGTGCCTTGGGCGCCATGGTTATAGGAGATAGAGCACTTCGATGGAGGAACGAGGCAGATATCCCTTTCTTTCTAGACCTGGGAGAGTACTGGTACTCCTGGATAGGGCTCCCTTTCGTGTTTGCCGTGTTTGCAGTGCGTAAAGACATTGTCCAGTTATTTAATCGATTTATCGGTGAGTTAAGCGACATCCTTAAAACTTCACTAAAAGTATCATTGTCAGGGATAAGCTCTGTTATTCCAAGGATGTCATATGCCCTGTCTTTGCCCTTGGAGACCATACAGGAGTACTTTGGCTGCCTTAATTATGAACTTGGGCAAGATGAACTCATTGGAATGGAGCACTTTTTTAGACTGTTACAACGAAGTGGCGCCATCAAACAACCAGTGAATATTTCTTTCTGCGCAAGGGAAGGCTCATGAACTTGGGAAATGGAAAGCCACTGGCCGGAGACGAGAAAAAAGGCTTTGTAAAGAGAATGTTCACCGGTATCTCTGCAAACTATGACCTGGTAAACTCGGTGGCAAGCCTGTTTATTGACCATTATTGGAGAATAAAGGCTAAGAGGGCCTTGAAACCTAGACCTGGCCAGCTAATTTTGGACCTGTGCTCCGGAACAATGCCCCTTGCAAGGGCGGTAGTTTCACGGGTCAAGGCCCGTGTCGTATGCCTGGACATAAGCAGGGCCATGCTTGCCCAGGGAATGGCCAAAAATGGCTCCTTGTCCCATGCGCTGTACCCCATATGTGGAGACGCAGAGAATTTGCCTTTTCCTGATAATACTTTTGACTCTGCAATGGTCGCATTTGGGATCAGGAATCTGGGTAGCCTGGAAAACGGTCTCACGGAAATATACCGAGTCGTCCGTCCCGGAGGGAAAACCGTTATTCTGGAATTTTCAAGGCCCACCTTACCCGTGTTCGCTCAAGTTTACCGCCTATACCTAAAGAAGGTTCTTATTCCCATTGGTGGTGCCCTTACCAATGATCGCCAGGCCTATGAGTATCTAGTGGACAGTATCTACAGATTCTACAAACCTGAACAAGTACAGCGTCTTATCCGCACGGTCGGTTTTGAAAACGTGCGGAAGGTGTCTCTTACCGCCAGATGCGTAACTCTGTATTCCTGCAACAAGTGTAATGGTTTTGGTAGGAGTGAGAGATGAATTCAAACAGACCCTTTTACCTGTGCAGCAGAGAATTCAAAGCCAACCATGGAAAAAATAGCATTGGACAAAAAGAAAAGGCAGGGCCGAATCAATTTTGTTTTGCCCTTGCGAATTGGTGAAGTCACCGTGGTAAACGACATCTGTGAGGACGAACTTACCAAAAGCCTCGAGGCATTGAAGGACCATGGCATACAGCACATTCAACAACCTTGATAAGAGGAAAAAGAACAAGATCTTCCGCGCTGCCCTCCGAGAGTTTTCCGAAAAAGGCTATGCAGGGGCCAGCATTAACAGAATCGTGGCGGAGTTGGGTATTGCAAAAGGATCCATATTTCAATATTTCGGGGATAAGGAGGGCCTGTTCAATTTTGTGTTCGTCAAGTCAATAGACACTGTAAAAGATCATCTCAAGTCAGTCAGAGATAACACAAGGGATGAGGACTTTTATTCAAGAATAGAGACACTTCTTACCTCTGGCATTTCCTTTTTACGCAAAAATCCGCGTATTTACGCGCTCTACACAAAAATTCTTTACGAAGGTAACCTCAAGTTCTGCTCAGCCCTGCTCAAGGCCGTGAGACAGGAATCATTCGAATTTTTGTCCGAGATGATCCGCCTTGGCATAGAAAGGGGTGAGGTAAGGTCTGACATGGATATTTCTTGCGCCACCTTTTACCTGGACTCACTATTGGATCGGTTTCTACAGGCCTTCATGTTGGAGCATTTTGGAGCACGGCCAGGGATATACAAGGCGAATGACACCCAAGTATCTCGTTGGGCAAGGGAATTGGTAGGCCTTCTCAAGAAAGGAATGGCACCGCAATGAAACGGACGAGGGTCATGGTAACTGCCGCAGTACCTGAGGAACTGGGCCTCATAAGGGATTGCCTTGCCGATGGAAAAACGGAAATCATTGGGCAATCTAAGGTAAACAGGGGTAGCTATTCAGGGTATGATCTATTTCTATGCGTAGGCGGTGTGGGATCGGTGAGCATGGCAACAACGCTGACAGTGTTTATTCTAACAATCTCACCAGACTATGTCATGCTCATTGGGTCGGCAGGCGGTTTTTCCCAAGCTGGAACCAAGGTATTGGACGTTGCAATTGCCACAGAAGAAATCGCTGCTCAACTGGGAGTGGAGGGCTGGCCTAAGGGTGCAATTGAGCCACTGAACCTTGCCGCGAATCAAATAGAATTGGATCAAAAGTTGGCGGGCAGGGCGCTTGGAGCACTGAAAACATCGTCAATGCGAGTAGATGTTCGCTCGGGCCCATTTGTGACCGTATCAACCGTAACGGCCTCTCGCGATACCGCGGAAAACTACTATTTCACCCACCGTGCCATAGCTGAAAACATGGAAGGCTTTGGGGCGGCATATTCCTGCAAGTTCTTCGGCGTACCCTTCCTGGAGTTGCGCGTGGTGAGCAACGAGGTGGGGGATAGAAACAGGGCCCGGTGGCAGTTGGATAAGGCATGCCAAAGGGTCCAGGAAGTGGCGCTCTCATTGCTAAGATCGGAGGTCTTTCGTTGAGTCGATTGTCATTAGCCTATTCACCGTGTCCCAATGATACGTTCATCTTCGGAGCCATAGCAGCGAAATTGGTGAACCTTAAAGGGATGGACATGGATATCCATCTCCACGATGTGGAAGAACTCAACAGGGCATGCAGGGACAGCCGCTATGATGTCAGTAAGATTTCAATAGCGGCTCTTCCACACCTTCAGGAAAAATATGGTCTGCTTTACTCGGGCGGGGCCTTAGGTCGCGGGTGTGGACCTCTGGTGGTTTCTCGACCAGGGTTTGATTTAAAGGACCTTGTGAGCGCCCGCATAGCTGTCCCTGGAATAATGACCACTGCTTATGTGCTGGTATGCCTGTTTGCGGGGCAGCCCCTGAAGGTGACACCAATGCGATTTGACTCCATCATGCCTTCAGTTTCCCGTGGTGAGTATGATCTTGGTGTCATCATACACGAGGGGAGGTTCACCTACCAGGGTTACGGGCTCTGCCAGCTCTTAGACCTGGGACAATGGTGGGAACAACAAACAGGACTGGCCATTCCGTTGGGGGGCATAGCCATAAGAAGAGGTCTTGGCCAGGACTTGGCACGAAAGGTGGATCATCTCATCTCCCATAGCCTGTCCCTGGCACAGAAAAACCCTCGGCTTACAGAAAATTATATTAAGAGGCATGCCCAGGAAATGGAAGAAACGGTTATCAAGCAACACATAGAGCTATACGTCAACGAGTACACCAATAACATAGGTGAGGAAGGTCAAAGGGCAATAAAAACACTTCTAACCATGGGGGCTGACATTGGACTTCTACCACACTTGCAAGCCAACCTCATGGCTTACCCATGAATGCTCGGATTTCTCAGTTGCTTCTTTACATTCCACCCTGTTTTGTGCTATTTGCAACTCAGGTCAATATCCTTCAAGGCAGCAACCATGAAGATTCCATTTATACTGGAGAGGGCAATATCCCTTTATGAGGCCAAGGAGGCGGTGGTCTCAGAAGGGGTGCGTTTTACTTACGGAGAATTCGCCCGTCGCGTCTATCGTCTCTCAAACCTCTTTCACAGCATGGGTCTGCGTAAGGGACACTGCATTGGAATCCTCCATCACAACAGCTACGAATTCCTTGAGGCATATTTTGCCGCCGCGCAGATAGGTGCCATCCTTAACCCCCTAAACTTCAGGCTCTCTCCTGCTGAGTTGGCATTTATCCTGAACGACTCGGAAGCCACGGTTCTCATAGCCGCCTCAAGATTCACTTCCTCGGTGAGGGAGATGCTTCAACACAAGACCAAAGTCAAGACCTTGATACTTACCGGTCCTAGTGAGGAGTCAGTATCATTGCCTCTAGAGATCTTGGACTACGACCATGAAATTGCCGTGCAAGATACTGGTTCCCCTCCCCTGCCAGATATCCATGATGAGGATATAGCACACCTGTACTACACTAGCGGCACCACCGGAAGGCCCAAGGGAGTCATGCTTACCCACAAAAACGTCTGCGTCCATGCCCTTGCAGCCATCGCCGAGCTTGGCCTGAGGGACACAGATGTGTGGATCCATGTGGCGCCATTGTTCCACTTGGCTGATGCGTGGGCTACCTTTGCCATAACCTGGGTGGGAGGCAGGCATGTGACAGTGCCCGAATTCAAGCCCGAGCTGGTTCTGCATACTATGCAAAAAGAAAGAGTTACCATCACAAATATGATTCCCACCATGCTCAACATTCTTGTCAACACTCCTGGCATTGAAACCTATGATTTTTCCTCTCTCAGGGTTATGCTCAGTGGCGGGGCACCAATAGCGCCGGATGTGGTAAAGCGTATCATGGAAACCTTCAAGACTGACTACATCCAAACCTATGGCATGACAGAGACAAGCCCATATCTAACTCTCTCGATTTTAAAGGAAAACTTACTGGATCTGCCTGACGAGCAGAAGTTTACTTACAAGGCAAAAACCGGGCGCCCCTTCCTGGGCGTCCTCCTAAAGGTGGTGAGAGAAGATGGCACAGAGGTCACCCCCAACGGGGAGGAAGTGGGGGAAATAATCGTCAAAGGTGATATTGTGACTCCTGGGTATTGGAACAATCCCGAAGAGACTGCCAAGGCCATAAAGGATGGATGGCTGCACACAGGGGATATGGCCGCAATAGACCAAGAGGGATATGTGAATATCGTAGACCGCAAAAAAGATATGATAATTACAGGCGGTGAAAACGTGTATTCAGTAGAGGTGGAAAATGTGCTCTACAAGCACCCTGCGGTACTTGAGGCCGCTGTCATTGGGGTGCCGGACCCCAAGTGGGGAGAAGCCGTCAAAGCGGTTGTAGTGCTTAAAGAGGGCCAGCACGCCACTGAAGAGGAAATAATCGAGTTCTGCAAGGAACGTATAGCCCGCTACAAGGCCCCGAAATGCGTGACATTCGTATCCGAACTTCCCAAGACGGGCTCGGGAAAGGTTTACAAAAAGGCCCTGAGGGAGTCATATCTATCTCTGTGAGATTGAGGCGCCATCCCAACTGGGCAGGAGATCCTGGGACTATGAGTCAACCACTTTCGGAAAAGGAGGATTGCCATGAAAAAAGCCGGGACATTGTTTAAGATTACCACTCTGTTTACGTTTCTTGGTCTTTTCGTTTTTTCCTCCGGAGCCCACGCGGCGAGCAAAATTGTAATAGGGCATCCAGCATGCCTTTCAGGCAAGTATGCAAAAGCAGGTGAACAGGCTGTCGGCGGCATCAAGGCATGTGTGAATTGGGTGAACAAGGTTTACGGCGGCGTGAGTCTTGGGGGCAAGAAGATTCCACTGGTTTACAAGTATTATGACTGCGAATCTAAGAAGGAGGCGGTTACTAGCCTCATAGCAAGGTTAATAAGCAGTGACAGGGTGAACGTGGTTTTTGCTCCATACAGCTCAGGGCTGACCCTGAGGGGGGCCCCCGTGGCCGAAAGCCGTAAAATGCTTTATATGGACCACGGAGGAGCTAACAATAAGATCTTTCGCCAAGGTTTCAGATATGTGGTCCAAACCATCGGTCCGGCCACCAGGTACCACGAGGGAACCCTTGACATGATCAAGAAAATTGATCCTTCGGCCAAGAAGGTGGCCCTGGCCTACGAGGACTCCGAGTTTGCCAAGATGGTGATGTTCGGGGCCGAAGTGCACGCCAAGAAGCTCGGTTTGAATGTGGTCTTCAAGAGGACATACCCGAAGGGAGTCACCGACCTGACTCCCCTTCTCTCCGCGATGAAGGCCGCTCGGCCCGACTTTGTCCTGGGCGGGGGCCACTTCGAAGACGGGCAACTGTTCAGCCGGCAAATGGCCGACCTCGACATTGACGTAAAAGCCCTTTCCCTCATTGCAGCGGCCACGCTCCCCGCATTTTACGAGGCCTTGGGCTCCCTGGCTGAAGGGGTGATGGGCCCCTCACACTGGGAGTACGGTGTTAAGTACTCGGAGGCTGAGGCCAAAAAAGTGGGATTGCCATGGATCGGTCCGTCCCAAGATGAATTCGTGGCTCTATTCAAAAAGGCCGTGGGCAAGAATATCATCCCGGACTACCATGCCGCCGAGGCAGGAGCCCAGGTACTCGCTTATGTCCTTGCTGTGGAAAAAAGCAATTCTCTCAACTCAGATAAGGTCAGGGTGGCCCTTGGAGACCTCAAGTTCATGTCCTTTTACGGCGGCTGGGATGTTGACGACACGGGGATGCAGGTAGGCCATTCCATGGTGGACGTGCAGTGGCAGGCGGCCAAAAGGGTGATCGTATGGCCCGAGGAGGCACAGACGGGAAAACTTTGCTATCCCATGCCCACCTTCAAGGAAAAGGCTAAGGGCAAGCTTGCAGTGCCCTAACGCCTTCTTGATCCAGCCCGTTCTGCGCCATACTCCTCCCGGGCACAAGTCCTCCGGGAGGAGTGACCTTTATAAAGAGGGAGCATGTCCATGTTATTAGAACAACTCGCGGGAAATCTGTTCCAAGGCTTGGTGCTGGGCGCTGTCTACGGCATGGCCACAATGGGCCTGTCCCTGATCTTCGGTGTTCTTAGGATCGTAAACGTGGGCCACGGCGCCTTCATCATGGTAGGAGCCTTTGTGACACTGTGGCTCTTCACGGCCCTCGGGATCTCTCCGCTTGTAGCCGTACCGGTGGCCTTCGTGGTGGGGCTCGGCCTAGGCTTTATCTTCTATTATACGGCCATCAAGAAACTGATAAAGGCCCCGGAGCTGGCATCCCTCCTCGCAACCTTTTCCATAGGAATTCTGCTGGAGGAAGTCATCAAACTGATATTTGGGTCCGAGTTCAGGGGATACAATTGGGCGCTTCCCAAGATCGACCTGGGGGTCACTGTCCTGCCTTTATCCAAACTCTACGCATGTATAGGCAGCATCATCATCGCCCTTATCCTGTACCTCTGGTTCAATAAGACACGGGCCGGCACGGCCATGAGAAGCGTGGTGGAAGACACGGAAGGGGCCAAGGTATGCGGCGTCAATGTTGACCGGGTGTATGCCAACAGCTTTGCCATCGGGATAGGTCTCACCCTGGCCAGTGGCGTCTTGCTCACCATGTTCATCCCCGTGGGAATCAACCCATACATGGGAGGAAGTTATACACTAAAGGCATTCGTGATAGCGGTATTGGGGGGACTTACCTCCCCTTATGGGGCATTTTTTGGCGGGCTTGTATTCGGCCTTATTGAAAACGGCTCATATACACTGTTTGCCTTGATCCCTGGAGTTGAGCCGTTTGCGCTGACAAGGTTTCTCTCGTTCCTGATGCTTCTGGTCATACTTCTCATAAGACCAACAGGCATTTTGAAAGGGAAGTAGAAATATCATGGGAAAGAGATTATCCACATATGGTCCTTTTATTCCAGTCCTAGCCCTGTATGTTATCATTTTCCTCGTCGGGAAAGGGGTCCAGGGTATGTGGCAGGTCATGGCCATGTTGACCTTCTATTGCGCCCTAGGCCAGGCCTTTAACATCTTCTTGGGAATGACAGGGTACGTGGACTTCGGATACGTGGCATTCCTAGGGGTCGGAACATACGGAATGGCCCTGTCCATCACCTACCTGGCGCATCAAGGCATGACAGGCCCGGCCGTGATCATAATTGGTTTCCTTCTGGCCCTCATATTTCCCGCCCTCTTGTCCATGGCGGTTGGGGCAGTGGCGCTGAGGCTCAGGGGGGCATATTTTGCCATAGCCACCATAGGTGTTAACGAGGGGTTCAGGTATCTTATCGAAGGGGCCAAGATCTGGAACGGATCCGAGGGCATGATTTTCACCTCTGAGCTCAATCAAGTTCTGGGCAGGGATACGGCCAGTGGCCTTTCCACCTTTTGGGCAGATGTATACCTGTTCATCATTGCAGCCCTGGCGGCCTTGGTAACCCTCCACTTCATGCGCAGCAGGATAGGTTATGCGCTGACCGCCCTCAGGGAAGACGAGGACGCTGCGAAGGTCATGGGTATCAACGTGACCAAATACAAGATCATCGCCTTCATCACCAGCGCGTGCTTCGCGGGGCTGGTGGGTGGCACCTCCTGGGCCCTGAAAACCCCGTACGTCTTTCCCCCGGAGGTCTTCGAAATACATTACACCATAGAAGCAATCATCATTGTGTTACTCGGCGGGGCTGGGACTCTCATGGGCCCTGTGATCGGCGCCCTCATTTACGGCCTTTCCAAGTACTATCTGTCCATAATTCTTCCGGGCTTCCAGTTACTCATTTTTGCTCCCATCATCATCGTGATTATAATTGCCTTTCCAGATGGAGTGATGGGAGTAGTCAAACAGAGACTCAGGGGAACATCCTTAGCACGCTTTATCGAATAGGTGTGATCATGTCATTACTCAAACTGGAGAAGGTAACTAAGAGATTCGGGGGCCTGGTGGCGGTCAACAACGTTAGCCTAGAGATAAGTGAAGGTGAGCGCTTGGGCATTGTGGGCCCCAATGGCAGTGGTAAAACCACCCTCTTTAACCTCATCAGCGGAGTCCATATTCCAGATGAAGGGCGAATAACCTTTAGAGGACAGGATATCACGAGATTTCCCCCGTACAAGAGAGCCCCTCTCGGGTTGGGCCGGACTTTCCAGATTCCCAGGCCCTTTGCCTCTGCCACCGTAAGGGAGAACGTAGCCGTGGGGGCCATGTTCGGCACATTAGGAAAGGAACTGAGCGTAAATGAGTGTTTGGAGCTTGCGGACCATTACCTGGACTTCATGGGACTCCGTGCCCATGCCGACAAGCAGGCCGGGACCCTTACTCCGGTAGAAAAGAAACTGCTGGAAATAGCCAGGGCACTTGCCATGAAACCTCGCCTCATCTTGATGGACGAGGCCATGGCAGGGATGCACCCGAAGGACATAGACAAGATGGTCCGGCTAATACAAGAGGTTTCTGACAGGGAAAACATAGCCGTGGTGGCCATGGTGGAACATATAATGCGAGCCGTGCTGGGGCTCGCCCAGAGGGTCGTTGTCCTTCACCAGGGGGCCAAGCTGGTGGACTCCTCAACCAAGGAGGCCCTGAACGACCCCCGGGTAGTGGAAGTTTACCTAGGACACCCGCCGGAGGAATAGTGTATGTTGCAGGTGAGTGAATTGGAATCGGGTTATGGCCCCATGCAGGTGCTGTGGAAGCCCAGTATCAGGGTCCGCAAGGGCACCATAACATCGTTACTTGGACCCAATGGGGTGGGAAAGAGCACCTTTCTCATGACCGTGTTCGGCTCCGTGACCCCATGGTCTGGGAAGATCATTTACGAGGGCGAGGAAGTCACCCATCTCCCAACCCATATTAAGGTGGACAAGGGTCTTACTTTGGTCCCAGAGGGGAAGCATTTATTTGGGGGCATGACTGTTTACGAAAATCTCATGATGGGGGCATATCTCAAGCGGGCCCAGCAGTACCGGGAAGAGTCTCTTGAACTGGTTTACTCGCTGTTTCCTCGCTTGAAGGAAAGAGGCAAACAATTGGCAGGCTCTTTGAGCGGTGGAGAGCAACAAATGGTGACCGTGGCCCGGGCCCTCATGAGTAAACCCAAAATGATCATGCTGGACGAACCCAGTCAGGGGCTTGCCCCGCTCCTCGTGCAGCACGTCTTCGAAACAATTCAGAAAATGAAGGCCCAAGTAGGGCTAACCATACTCTTGGTGGAACAAAATGCAGATGCGTCTCTCGCCGCCACTGACTACGTTTACGTCATGCACGAAGGCAGGATAAAGGCAGAAGGCACTCCGGAGGATATCAAGAGCTCCGACGAGATCCGGGAAGCGTACCTGGGCCTTTAGCCCTCCCCCTCTCAAGAGCCAAACCATGGTAAACCCTAGGTCTCGTCCCGTTTATTCCCTTCCAACGTAGATAGGCCGGAACCGATTCTCTTCCCACGTGAGGGCCTCCCTTATCTGCCCCAACATCCTGCCCTTATCACCAGGCATTCTTCCAGAAACATTTATGTAGTTGGTATAATGATCACTGTGGATCTCGGATGTAACATCCAGCCCCTCAATTATAACCTGCCATTCCTTCAGGACCTGGTGCGCTGAAAGAACCTTAAATCTTCCTTTCCTGATTTGATGCAGCAGCAAGGTATTTATCTTGGGCAGGAAAGTCCTGAACCTAATGAAATGGGGATCAATCTGGTTGAGTACCCTTGCCGTTTCCAGCGCATGTGGCATTGTTCTTTCTTTGCCCCCTATCCCTAGCATCACATATTCGCTCAGCTCGATCCCCGCTTCCTTTACCCAAAGGCCGGCTTCTATTTGTTCTGCAGCCGTTGTGCCTTTCTTGATTCGCCTCAAGACTTCGTCATCCCCGCTCTCTAGCCCCACATGAATCCTCTTAAGTCCGCTTTCCCTAAGTTTTCTCAGGTCCTCGAGGCCCTTTTGGTGAATATACTTTGAAGATCCATAAACAGTGATTCTCTCCAGTTTTGGAAGCACCTCGTATGCATAGACGCAAATCTCGGCCAATTCGTCCGTAGGCATGGCAATGGTATTACCTGCCGGAAAAAATAGGGTCCTCACAACATCTCCGTATAGACTGGCTCCTTCATCCAAATCCCTCTTGATATCCTTCACAGGCCTTACCTTAAAGGGAGGTCCCTTCTTGTACACCATGCAAAAGGTGCACTTATTGTGCGGGCAGCCAACAGTTGCCTGTATCAAAAGGCTGTCCGCCTCGCTGGGGGGGCGGTATATCGGGCCCTCGTAACGCATAGCGGCTTTGGGTTAACCCAGAATCTGCGCAAGCACCCTGGTAAGGTCCTTCAATCGAAAGGGCTTCTGAATAAAGCCTGCACATCCCATGTCCATCAATTCCTGGGCCTCTCCGTCAAGGCTATAACCACTGGACAAAAGCACCTTTACATCAGGATCAATTTCCTTGAGTTTCAGGAATACTTCTTTGCCACCCATCTTGGGCATAAGCATGTCCAGAAGCACGAAATCAATATTGTCCTTGTGCTCTTGGAAAATCTTTATAGCGTCCTGTCCATTGGTAGCCACACGGGTCTTATAACCCAAGGCCTCCAAGAGTTCCTGACCAACCTCTGCGATGTGTTTTTCGTCATCCACCAACAAAACTGTTGCTTCACCTTTGGTCATCATATCATTAGCCTTCTTGGACTCTACATCAATGTATCCATTGTGGCCCTTAATTATTCCATAGGCAGAGGCCAGTCCCCTACCCTATCTGTTTGGTACTGAAAAAGGGTTCAAAAATTCTCTCCTTTGTGGATTCATCCATTCCTATACTCTTATCCTGGATGCTTAGCAAGATATAATTCCCAGGTCTAGCTATATTCTGCCCTCGAGCTCCTCGATTACCCCATTTACACCCAAGGGTTCTATTTCGTAACGGCCCTGTAACGCCAGGCACTTATACTGACATCCAGAAGATAACCATCCTTGGTAAGTCGTTTGTTCTCAAATTCGTGACGTAATAGCTCAATAAAGAGGGGCAAGAGGGTTTTTCGGACGCGACTGCCGGGAGGGCGCCGTCAGGCACTCAGTTTTTGGGGATGCGAGCCGATTGATTAAATGCTCTCTGAGTGCCTGACCAGCCCGGGAGGCCCGGAGCGGAAGAAAAATCCTCTTGCCCCGATGCTACATTCGCTAATATCCCCCTAATTACTGAGCTGATACTTCGTGACAAGGTGTGCCATTTTCTAACAGACCTCTTATTCTTAGATGTGCTTGTGAAAAATGTGACAAAACCCTTGACAAAAAAGGCTACTTTCTTATAAAAGCCCTAGCTGCATCCATTTGAATGAAACTCATTTTTTGGCAAGGCGAGTACCTTACACCATGGATACTGACAACCGGCATTTTTCCGGTTTGTTATTTTTTTTGCTCTAACTCCGACTTTAGTTGACCGGTGTGGATATGAGAAACGGAAAAAAGCCCAAGGGCATACCTCTTGACAGCTCTATTATCACTGTTCCCAAGCCACTGGGAAGCGACGTTAAACCCAAAAAACTGGTACTTCCCCTCCATAACCGGTGGGGGATGCTCAAGCTTTTGGTAAGGCCTGGCAAAGACGTATCTCGTGGTCAATTGTTGGCAGAGGACGAACGAGGAGTTGCCCCTCCAGTTTACTCACCTTGCGATGGAAAGGTGTTAGGGGTAAGGGCCTGGTCCAATTTTGCTGGTGAAGAGGTCCCTGCGATTATACTCCAGTGCTCAGGATCTACAGTCCAGGAACATGCTCAGAAGGATACAGGTGCATGGAAAAAAACGGATCCTCACACATTAGTAAAAAAGGTGCAAAAAGCCGGGATTCGCGAAACAGATGCGTATGTTTGGCCTCTTGCGTGGCGTCTCGCACAACCAGGCCTTCCTCCCACTGAGATCCCTAACGGACCGGATATCTCAAGACCCATTGAATATCTCATCGTCAATGCACTGGACCGCCAACCCGGGGTCACTATTCGGGAGTCTGCCCTTAGCGGCAGGGAAACTGAGATTGCAGAAGCTATCTCGTTATTGGAGCATATCTCTGGCACAAGAAACACAATCCTCGCGGTGAGGAAGGGACAGCCCATTTCTGATTCTTTGGAAAGAGAATTGCGGCAAAGAGGCATAAAAGTACGAATGTGCCCGCCAGTTTATCCTATTGCATTGGAACCTATTCTCGTTCAATATATCACTGGCCGGGAGATAGCGCTGCCCCATGGCGATGCAAGGGCGGTAGGGGTCACGGTAGTGGACATATTAACGGCACTTCGTGTTTATAGATCAATAAGGGACAATAGCCCCGCTTTTTCATCCCCTTTGCAGCTCACTATCCATGGAAGTGAAAACGATTATCAAACCTGGATTCCGGAGGGAATACTTGTTAGTGAACTCCTAGAGCAACTTCAGTTCAATTATTCGAACGCCGCCAAACTTATCCTTGGGGGACCATTGCTGGGCTTTGCACAGCACACGTTTGATGTCCCGATAACAGCGGAAGTCGATAATATAATAATCCAGGCAAAACCGGATGTTTTTATCTACGAAAACAATTCCTGCATAAACTGCGGGTACTGCGTGAAGGTGTGCCCAATGGGGCTTATGCCCAACGAGTTGAGCAGGCTGTGCGAGTATGAAAATTTCGAAGCCGCTGAGAGACAATTTCTTTTCCACTGCATTGAATGCGGCCTATGTGCTTATATATGCCCGGCAAGAAGGCCCATGGTGCAACTAATGCGTTTTGGGAAAAGGGAGATCGGTAAATTGAGAGAGGCTTCACAGGAACAATAGCATAAAAAGGGACGAAATATGAAAAGGCCACAATTACACGTCTCAGCATCACCCCACCTTCATTCTGGAATAACTGTGAATTGTATTATGCGTGATTTCATCCTGGCCCTGTTGCCTGCAGTGTTTGCTGGCTGGTTTTATTTCGGATGGCGGGCCTTGCTCGTTTTGATTATCTCCATAGCAGCCGCAATGGCAACCGAGCTGCTGTGGGACAAGCTGGTAGGAAGGCCCGTGGGACTAAGGAACGGGAGTGCAATATTTACCGGTCTTGTGCTAGGGCTCCTGCTTTCCAACCAGGTGCCATGGTGGATCCCAGTGGTGGGCGCCCTAGTGGCCATAGTCGCAGGCAAGGAGCTATTTGGGGGACTAGGCAACCACCCCTTTAACTCCTCTTTAGTGGGTTGGGCCTTCTTGGCCATATCCTATAAGGACATCCTTGAGAACTACCCCACGCCTGAGCCCAAGTTTTTGCTTGAGGCCGGGGAATTCCTGGTAGACCCGGCAATTTATGCCCTCAAAGACGGAGGGGTAGATGCCATAATCGATGTACCCTGGAAGGACTTCGTTTTGGGAAATGTACCAGGGGAGATAGGCACGATCTGTGTGATAGCCATCTTGCTGGGCGGGGCATACTTGCTATACCGCAGGGTATTGACCTGGCACATCCCTATCTCCTTTATTGCAACGGTATGGGTCTTTGGCTATGTTACCTCAATCGTAGACCCTGATACCTATGCGAGCGGTACCTTCCACGTTTTGGGTGGATGGACCCTGTTCGCTGCCTTCTTCTTAGCACCGGAATTCGGGACCGCACCTGTAACCTTCGGAGGTAAGATAGCGTATGGAATAGGTTGCGGCCTGCTTACCATGATAATTAGGATATGGGGTACGTACAACGAGGGCGTACCTTTCGCCATTTTGCTTATGAATTCTGTAACGCCACTGCTTGACAAAATTAGGCCTAGAGTTGTCGGGAGGGTAAAAGAAATTGCGTGAGTTATTCCGAATGGTATTTGTCCTAACAGCCATCTGTGCCGGAGCTGCGCTGGTCCTAGCCTATGCCAATAAGGCCACACAGCCGGCCAGGGAATACCAGCTTCTCAAATATGTTCAGGGGCCATCCGTTAAAAAGGTATTAAAGGGATATGACAACGACCCAATCAAGGACGTGATCGAGGTCTCCATGGGAAAGGACGAAAAGGGCCAGCCCATTAATATAAAGATATTCCCGGGGAAGAAGGGTGGAAAGATGATAGGACTGGCCTATTCATCAAGTGCTCAAGGATATCACGGACAAATCGAGGTTATGGTAGGCGTGGATATGAATGGAACCATTACGGGTATAAGTATCATGCGCCACTCGGAGACCCCGGGCTTGGGTGCGAGGGTTGTGGAACCAGCCTTTACCAACCAGTTTGCCGGGATGAAGCTCTCCGGACAACTCAATCTTTCTGCTCGCGGAGGCAAAATTGATGGGGTAAGTGGAGCCAGCTTCTCCAGTCAAGGTGTTGTATCGGCGGTTCGCAAGGCCCTTCAACTTTTCCCCAAGGTAAAGAAGGAGGTCAGCTAGGTATGGCAGCAGTAGTGCGGGAATTTACCAAAGGCCTATGGAAAGAAGTGCCACCATTTCGGCTCGTTCTGGGCCTGTGTCCTACCCTAGCGGTGACCACCGCAGCAAAAAACGGCATCGGAATGGGCCTTGCCACCACATTTGTGTTGGTGTGCTCTAACCTTATAATCTCAATCCTTCGCAACGCCATTCCCAAAAAGGTCAGGATTGCTGCTTTTATAGTTGTCATTGCCTCATTCGTGGTAATAGTAGAACTCATGATGCAGGCATATTTCTATCCCCTGTATAAGATCCTCGGGATATTTATACCACTTATCGTGGTTAACTGTATTATTCTGGGGAGGGCAGAGGCCTTTGCCTCCAAGAATTCTGTGCTACCCTCCATTGCCGATGGCCTTGGCATGGGACTGGGCTTTACCATGTCCCTTACCCTGTTGGGAGCAATAAGGGAGATATTGGGTAATGGGACGGTTTTCGGGATCCACATAATGTGGGAATCCTTCCAACCCTTCGGCATTATGCTTAAGCCCCCAGGGGCCTTTATTTGCCTGGGTCTCATCTTGTCAATTATGAATTGGATTAGCTCCAGACAGAGGAGTCATTAGCAATGTCTGAGTATCTCCTTTTGATTGTAAGCGCGATATTTGTAAATAATATTATTCTAGCAAGATATCTGGGTAATTGCCCGTTCCTTGGGACATCCAACAGGATGGACACGGCTATAGGCATGGCCATGGCGGTCGTGTTTGTCATCACATTGTCCAGTGCCACCACCTGGATCGTTCAGGAATATATTCTAAAGCCTTTTGATTTGGAGTACCTCCAAACCATCGCCTTTATATTGGTCATCGCCTCGCTGGTTCAGTTGGTGGAGATGTTCTTGCAGAAGTCCATACCTGGCCTATATCGTGCATTAGGCATTTTCCTACCCCTGATCACTACCAACTGCGCGGTTCTGGGGGTGGCTGTCCTATCCGTGGAAAGCCACATGAGCTTCATTAAGACTCTGGTATTTGCTTTTGCATCTTCAGTGGGCTATGGAATGGCCCTGGTTATACTGACCGGCATACGAGAGCGATCCGCCACTTCTCCAATACCTGTACACCTTCGAGGTACGCCATTGGGACTTATTACGGTGGCTTTACTGGCATTGGCCTTTTTGGGCTTTGCGGGGATGGTAAAGTAGCGAAACTGGTGATTTTAAATGTTGATCTACAGATATATGGAATAGAGGTGTAAGATCCATGCTGGAAGCAGTCTTGGCTGTAGGCGGAATCGGATTAATAGCAGGCCTTGGCCTGGCTATTGCATCAAAGATATTTTATGTATACGTTGACCCCAAGGTGGAGGAAATAGAGGAGGCACTGCCTGGGGCAAACTGTGGAGGCTGCGGGTATCCAGGGTGCAGCGGATCTGCAGCAGCCATTGCGGCTGGTAAGGCCCCACCCAATGTGTGTGTGGCCTCTGGTCCAGATGTCCATAAGAAGATAGCCGCTATCCTGGGGGTTGAGGTTAAGGAGACAGAGCCGGACATTGCAAGGCCCGGGTGCTACTACGGTGTTGAAAAGGCGGACCTCAAGTTCATTTACAATGGAATTGAAGACTGCAGGGCAGCAATGTTGCTCAATGGAGGCTCCAAGGTATGCCCAATAGGTTGTCTGGGCCTGGGTACCTGCGTTCGGGCATGTCCTTTTGGCGCCCTTTCCATGGGCCCTGATAACCTTCCTGTGGTTGACCCGGAGCTGTGTACCGGATGCGGTACCTGCGAGAGGGTATGCCCGAGGCATATAATTACCCTTACATCCAATTCAAGGAGAATCCAGCGGGAATACACCACCGACCAGTGTACTGCTCCCTGCCAGCGCGCCTGTCCGGCCGGGATTGATATCCCCCTTTATATTCAGGCTATCCGCGAGGGTAGATATTTAGAGGCTGTCCGGATCATAAAAGAAACGAATCCCTTCCCCCTTGTGTGTGGCAGGATATGCGTGCAACCGTGCGAGTCAGTATGCAGAAGAAACCTGGTAGACGAGCCGGTAGCCATTAACAACCTCAAAAGGTTTGTCGCAGACTACGAAATGAACTCCGGTCAAAGGATTCAAATACCCCGTGCTCCGTCTACGGAGCTGAAGGTGGCTGTTATCGGGGGAGGCGCAGAGGGCCTCACCGCGGCTTATTACCTCAATAGGCTCGGTAATGATGTGGCCCTTTATGAGGCATCCCCTGTGCTGGGGGGCCTTTTGAGGGTGGGGCTGCCGGAAAACAGGTTGCCAGGAAAGGTACTGGATTGGGAAATAGAGGGGATCCTTGAGGCCGGCGTTGATGCCAAACTTGAACAAAAATTGGGCCGCGATATAACCGTGCCCTCCCTGTTGAAAGAGGGTTACTCCGCCGTGGTTATTGCAACTGGCGGCTGGGATACCCATGTGGCACAACGCTCTGAGGACATGACAACTCAACCACTTCCTGGCGTCGGTCTGCTAATAGATTTCATGTTAGAACAAAATGGTGGGTCATCGGCTTTGGTAGGAGACTATGTAATGATACTGGGGGGTGGAAAGGCCGCTGTTCAAGCTGCAACCAAGCTGCTCCAGTCAGGTGCCAAGGCCGTTTACATTGTCTACCGGGCCTCACACCAAAAGGTTGGTATTTCACAATCTGAACTCCAGGAGGCAAAGGCTAAAGGAGTGCAGTTTATGTTCAGGGCTGCACTTTACAAGATGTCCGGGCAGGATGAAAAACTAACCCATGTGGAAATAGCCCGGCTGGATGAGAAAGGAAATATTTCCAGTAAGGAAGAGGTGTTGGTTGACTCACTGCTCTTAGGGGTAGGCAGATTTCCAGAACTCATCTACGTTCCCCGAACCGCCCAAACAGATGAACCCGGGGCCCCTGCGGATGAGTCGGTCCTTTGGGAGACCGTAGTCCCCTACGCCGGACCCTCAGCCAAGGAGGAAGTTGGTATTTTCCGCCCTGGTGAAACCCACAGTGATTACAGGGCAGTGGTAGAAGCAATAGGGGCTGGAAGGCGAGCTGCCAACTCCACCCATAAATTTTTGAGTGGTGAGCAGGTCCAGGCCCCTCCCAACATGATACGTAAGTATACTACGGTTCTCAATTTAAATCAGATCGAGCCAATACCCAGTATTCCAAGGCACAAGATGCCCGAACTCCCCCTTGAGGACAGGATATTGAACCCTGACGCTGAAATTACCCTAGGTTACTCTGAGGAGCAGGCCCTAGAAGAAGCAAAAAGGTGCCTACGTTGTGGCCTCATTTGTTATCGGAGGCCTGAGGCAGGCGGGCAGAATTAGAAAGGATTCTTGTGACCCGCGGGGTATAGGCTTCGCTAGACATAGCAAATTTGTCCATTTTCTTGAGTACCCAGAAAGTTAGCCCCATTGCTATTCCGCCTATCACGATGGAAGCAATGGGAGGAGCCATGCCTATAGCTGGCGCCATAACATTGCCTACACAGGCACCTAAAACAAGCACAACCACAGGAATGAAATAAACGAAAAGAGAGAGTTTCAATAAGGACCTCCCTGGAACGCTCACTTCAACTCGATCGCCCTCTTTTGCCTTCAGCTCGTTTATCACCTCAACTTCTACTTCTTTTCCCTCAAAAATGTCGCATGCACCCCGTGAGTCACAGTGTTCGCACGCCGCATGTCTCTGGACCTTTATTATCGCCTTACCAGGAAAGACCTTCTGAACTGTCCCTTCTTCCCTAACCATATGCCCTCCATTAAACGCATTTTCACACATTTAAGTGGCATTTTCAACTTGATAATACCTCCAGCCAAAGGTAGATTTGCAGGGCATGGCTTGGGGATGAAAGGGTTAGGGAAGGTATCGACTTGAACTGGAAACCTCTAATACCTAAAGAGGAGATATCCAAGCGTATCCGGGCGCTTCAGACAAGAATGCAGATTGCTAACCTAGAAGCAGCACTTATAGCCCAAAGGGTAGATCTTCTTTACTTCACCGGCACTGCACAAAACGCATACCTTTTCATACCTGCAGAGGGTAACCCTATCCTTATGGTAAAAAAATACTATCCCAGGGCAAGGCAGGAATCAGGTATTGAAATTATACTTCGCCTCGATTCAGTAAAACAGATTCCTGATACAATAAAAGCTACATACGGCAATTTGCCTCACACTCTAGGTTTGGAGCTGGACGTCTTGCCATATCGCGAGGCCAGTTTTTACCAGTCCATGTTCCGCGATTGCCATATCGAGGATCTGTCAGCATTAATTATCGAACAAAGACGCATAAAAAGCCAGTGGGAAATTGATCAGTTAAAGATGGCCGCCTCTAGCTCCGCGCAATGCTTTGAATTTGCCCTTGGTCTTCTTACTCGCGAGATGACCCCTATTCAACTCGCTTCGACTATTCAAAAACATGCGCGCAAACTTGGTCATGCCGCTAAGCTCAGGCTCAGGCACCACTACGAGAAGGCGCTCCCATTCAACGTTAGGGTATGGCCACTTACCAGGTTAACGCCACCTCAAATTGGTACTGACTGCATTTTACAGGTGGATATCAGGTGGATGTTCAATGGTTATCACCTTGATGAAACAAGGCTATTTGCTATTGGAAAACCGGCTTCGGATGTAGTCCAAGTCTCTCAAGCCCTTCTTGAAATGCATAATTACATAATTGATCAGGCAAGACCCGGTAGATCCGCTGCGTCGCTCTATGGAGATGTTAAAAAAATGGCCAATTCCTTGGGCTACGGTGACTCGATGGTGGGCCTAGATTTCATGGACCGCCCTTCCCTTGCTGGCCCTCTCGGCCATGGGATTGGCCTGGAGCTTTTTGAGGCCCCTTGGATAAATGGAATGGATAAGACCGTGCTAATGCCAGGTATGATCCTGACCGTAAAACCCGCTATCCTGGCCAGGCCCGGACTTATCCTCTACATGGCATCAGTAATAAAAATAACAGGGGACAGAAGTGAACTGATTAGCAATGTTCCTGCGATGATCTTTGAGAAATCATGAAGTAGGACTGGACAGTATTTGTATAGCTTCCTTGAGATCTTGCTTGATGGACTTTAGAAAAGATTTATCCATGCGCATTGGTGCTTTTTTCACCTGTTTTAGGCGCCTTTTTGCCCCCTCGATGGTCATTCGTTCTTCGTAAAGCAGCCTCTTTATTTCAAGGATAAGTTCCAGATCCTTGCGTTCGTAAGTTCTTTGATTAGAATCAGCCCTCTTTGGTCTTATCTGCGGGAATTCCTTTTCCCAGTATCTAAGGACATATGGCTCAACCCCAATAATCCTGCTGGCCTCTCCTATTCTGAAGTACCTTTTGTTATCAGGGATTTGGACCACGGTGACCTCCATCACCTTTATCTGAGCCGCCCTCCAGTCTGCTCCCGGATCCTATCAATAATTCGCTCATGAAGGATGTTTACTTCTTCTCCGTCCAGAGTCCGCTCTGTTGACCGATAGCAAATTCGGAAGCCCAAGGCCTTTTCATTGGGAGATATGCCTTTTCCTTCATACACGTCAAAGATCTCTATTGATTCAATTAGTCTTCCACCTTCTTCTTTTATGAGTCTTTCTATTGCCAGGCTCTCAATATCCTTAGCAACCACAATGGATATGTCTCTATGTACAGCAGGGAACCGTGCAAAAGGAGTAAATTTTTTATCGGTTGTCATCACTGATCGTACGGCATCTACATGCAATTCAAAGGCAAAAAAATCAGATTTTCCGAGGTCAAGCCTCTCCTTTACATCATTGTGTAGCACACCCACATGGCCCAAAACAGCGTCGCCTACCTCAATATCCGCCGAGGCCTCTGGATTGTATGCTGGAAACTCAGCTCCTCCCTTGAATCTAAATCCTTCCACGCCAAGGTTTTCCAGCAGCGCTTCCACTGCTCCCTTTATGTCATAAAAATCGGCTTTCCTCTCCTCTGTATACCATTTTTTGAGGCTCACTGGGCCGCTCAGCAATGCTGCAACCTGGTATTTTTCCTCAGGCAAATCCTTTGTTCCTTTACTAAAAAATACTCTCCCCCACTCGAACAATTTAAGGCTCTTTTCTCCGTAAGACAGGTTCTGTTTTGCAGCTACCAAAAGTCCAGGAAGCAATGAGGTCCTCATCACTGACTGCTCGAGTGTCAAAGGATTCAGCAACCGTACAAAGTTCATAAGGGGCTCACCAGGGGCAGCGCCCAGGGCTTCCACAACTCTTGGTGAAATAAAGCCATAAGTAATAACCTCGGTGTAGCCCATAGATGCCATAACCCATCTCACGCGATCAGACAGATCTAGCTCCCAATACCGCTCCTCTTCTGATGCCCTTACGGATGGAGTTCTAACAGGAATGTTTTGATATCCACCCATCCGCGCAACTTCTTCTATCAAATCTATTTCCCTGAGAATATCGACCCTGTAGGTTGGAGCTACAACCTGGAGGGTATCTTCCCCTTTTGACTCAACCTCCATTTCTAGGGACCTGAGACACCTCGCCACATCTGATGCGTTAAAACCGGTGCCAAGTACTTTGTTAGTCTCGCTGATCCTCAGCTCAATTACAGGCTGCTCTCTCCTCTCAGGGTACTCGTCCAATATGCCCTTTGCGACCTTCCCTCCTGCAATCTCCTGAATCAGATAAGCCGCCCTGTCTGCTGCTCGTACAACACCGCCTATATCCGCGCCTCTTTCAAACCTGTACGAAGCCTCTGTACTCAGCCCAAGATGTTTTGCGCCTCGGCGAATGGTTCTGGGGTCAAAGAACGCACTTTCTAGCAATACATGCTGAGTGCCCTCAAAGATCTCGGAATTCAGTCCTCCCATAATCCCTGCTATCGCCACGGGGCGCTCTGCGTCGCATATGAGTAAGACCTCTTCACTGAGCTCCCTGGTCTGTCCATCAAGGGTTGTAAATCTCTCGCCAGCCTCAGCCCTCCTGACCTCTATCTTGTGTCCCCTGAGTCTGTCATAATCAAAGGCATGCAAGGGCTGGCCAAGTTCGAGAAGTACATAATTAGTGACATCCACAACATTGTTGATACTGCGAATACCGCCCAAATGTAACCTATATCTCATCCAGAACGGGGATGGCCCAAGCCTAGCCCCTTGGATTACACGGGCTACGTACCTTGGGCAGCCCTTGGGATCCAAAAGGGATATACTGGCAAGACTCTCGACATCAGGCCCTTCCTCCCTTGGCTTACTGCTCGGCATTCGGATCTCACCACCGGTTACCGCGGCTATCTCTCGGGCAATACCTATAACAGATGCACAGTCTGGCCTGTTGGGAGTTATGCCTATCTCCATTATCCAGTCGTCTCGGGGCATAAGTTCGGAAAGCTCAGTACCGGTCGGCCAGTCGTGGTCAAGGATCATTATGCCGCTATGATCATCAGTAAGACCCAACTCATCTTCTGCTAACAGGACACCAGCCGATATTACCCCTCTTATCTTGCCTTCTCTGACTTTTCTGCCGTCCGCCAGCACCGCCCCAGGTAAGGCCAACGGTGCCTTCATCCCCGCTTCAGTATTGGGTGCTCCACACACAACTTGAATAGATTTCTTCCCAGCATCAACATCACACACAAAAAGTCTGTCTGCCTCAGGGTGCTGACGAACTTCCTTAATCAAGCCGACCACGATTTTATCAAAACGCAGGTCCAATGGATCAATGGTCTCAACCTCAAGGCCTGTCATGGTAAGCATATGGGCGAGCTCATGAACATCCATTTGAATGTCCACAAATTCCTTCAGCCAATGAAGATTAGTTTTCATAACCTAGTTTCAGCTCCACATAGTCCAAGAATGGAAACCAAACATTCCATTCTTCCAACATTACAGCATTCCGGGTGCACATTTGTTATTCAAAGCATTACAAAACTGTCCACAATTGGAGGAAATCATCTGGACCCTAAAACTGCCTCAAGAACCTCATCTCATTCTTGAAAAACATCTGGATATCGTCAATACCATACCTGAGCATTGCGATGCGCTCAATCCCCATTCCAAAGGCAAAACCCGTATATACTTCGGGATCATAGTCAACAAATCCGTACACAGCGGGATCTACCATTCCCGAGCCCAAAATCTCAAGCCACCCTGTCTGGCCACATGTTCTGCAGCCCGCTCCCCCACACAGTACGCACTGGATATCCACCTCTGCACTAGGTTCGGTGAATGGGAAAAAGCTGGGCCTGAATCTTACGCCCGTCTCCTTGCCAAACATCTGGTGCACAAAACTAATGAGAGTGCCTTTCAAATCGGCAAAGCTCACCCCTTTGTCCACCAGCAAGCCTTCCACCTGATGGAACATCGGTGTGTGAGACACATCAGAGTCTCTCCTGTACACTTTTCCAGGCGCTATGATGCTGACCGGAGGCTTTTGGGCCTCCATTACCCTTATTTGGATCGGAGAGGTGTGCGTACGGAGAAGAAGGGTGTCAGAAATGTAGAAAGTATCCTGCATGTCTCTAGCAGGATGATCTTTTGGAATGTTCAATGCCTCGAAATTATAATAATCAAGCTCGACATTAGGGCCCTTAACTACCCTAAATCCCATCCGTTGAAAAATGTCACATACGTCATTTATAGTTTGAGTTATGGGATGCAGGTGCCCCAGTTCTGGCTTTCGCCCGGGTAAGGTTACATCTATCCCTCTGAAGGCCCTTTGTCCCTGTTCCTCGATCCTATTTTTCAGGGCCTCGAACTTTTCCGTCAATTTTTTCTTGAGCAGATTTGCCTCTCGGCCCACCTCTGGCCTTTCTTCAGGAGGCAACTTACCCAAATTGCGCATCAGTGCTGTTACCAGGCCCTTCTTACCCAAATAGGTGACCCTGAATTTTTCAAGCGCAACACCATCATTTACTGCCTCCAGATCCTTCAAGGCCCGAGCTTCTAATTCCTTAATTTGATCTCTCATTTCCCATTCCCTGGTATGACTGGATGCGTTTGACGCAGTTCTGCGTATTCCACCCTATTGTGAAATACGCCATAGCTCGAGGGAGTAGTGTAACATGGACAGCAGGTCGCAAATTAGGCTTGCTGAGCCATTGCGGCGACTTGTGAAAATGCTGCGGGATCTCTTACGGCCATATCAGCAAGTACCTTACGATCAAGCAAAACACCTGCTTTCCTCAGGCCACCCATCAACTTGCTATAACTCATACCTTGCTCTCTGGCAGCGGCATTAATCCGTACTATCCAAAGGCGCCTGAATTCTCTCTTGCGATTTTTTCTATCTCGGTACGCGTACATGCCCGCCCTTTTCACAGCAATACTGGCTGATTTAAATTGCTTGCTGTGAGCGCCCCTGTAACCTTTTGCTGCCTTCAGCACCTTCTTCCGCCGTCTTCTGGCCTTAAATCCTCTCTTAACCCTTGGCATAGCTGAACCTCACTTTAGATATACCGTTATAAGCCCTTATGGAGGGAAATTTTTTCGCTAAAATATGTTACTGACCTACATGGTACACACCATTACAGGTACGGCAATAATCTGGCCACCTGTCTCTCATTGGTGCTATCCAATATTGTAGCTTTCCGCAAGTTCCGCTTGCGTTTCGAATTTTTCTTGGTAAGGATGTGGCTGGCATATGCCTTCCTTCTCCTTACTTTTCCTGTGCCTGTGATCTTGAATCGCTTTGCAGCGGCACGCTTTGTCTTAAGTTTCGGCATCTTGTCCTCCAACGAAATTTCTCATTATCTCGGTAGCCTTGGACCCCAGTCTCGGCAAAGACTCGACTACTATCGGGTGAAGCCGATAACTTGCCAGGCTGACATGGCTTTGTCCCGATCTACATTCGATATTCCTTGTTCTACACTCTGCGGTTTTCAGCCCCTTTGGGGCATACTTAAGTCCTTCGGCTAAAGGCTCGCCTGCTGTAGGCACTCAGGCAGGCGTTTTTCTCCCATTGCCCGGGACAATAAGAGCAGTCCCACAGTTGGTCCTTGTTAGCTTTGAAAAAAATCCAACAGGGCATCAATCCTTTTTACTGGAAGATATCCTGCCTTACTTGGGAATTAGCACCATACTAACTGTGTTTCTTCCCTCCTGCCTTGGGGCCTGCTCTATGGTCCCCTTCTCTTCCACCTGCTCGGCCACCCTTTTGAGAAGCTGATACCCCATATCCATGTAAGCCATTTCTCTTCCCCGAAAAAACACCACGACCTTGACCCTATGCCTTTTTTCGAGAAATTTGACGATGTTTCGTATCTTAAAATTCAAATCATGCTCATCAGTATGGGGCCGGAGCTTAACCTCCTTTACCTGAAAGGCCTTGCTCTTTTTCCGTGCTTCCTGAAGCTTCTTGCTGGCCTGATACTTAAATTTTCCATAGTCCATTATCCGGCAGACTGGAGGGTCTGACTTAGGGGAAACCTCCACCAAATCCAACCCTTCGTCCCTTGCAACCCGCAGAGCCTCTTGCACGGGCAATATTCCAAGTTGCTGACCTTCCACGGAAATCAATCTAACATTTCGGGCCCTTATTTGTTCATTAACCCTTACGTCAGTTTGCTGCTTTGCTATGGCTTACCTCCTTTTGCTACAATCTTCTTTAACTCGTTCAACAAAATCCCCTACACTCATCATGGGCAAGTTCTCACCAGTCCTAAGTCTGGGGGTGATCCTTTCCTGATCAACCTCTTTATCGCCGATGATAAGCATGTACGGAATCTTCCTGAGTTGAGCTTCCCTTACCTTTAGCCCCAGCTTTTCGTTTCTAAAATCCGCCTCTATTCGAACACCCTCTCCCTCAAGTTTATCCATCACCTTTTCGGCATAAGGAATATGCCGGTCTGTTACAGTAAGAAGTATCGCTTGCACAGGAGCAAGCCATACGGGAAATGCTCCCGCATAATGTTCTATCAAAATTCCGATAAACCTTTCTATTGCGCCCAAAATCACGCGGTGTATCATGGCTGGGCGGTGTTTTTCCCCATCTTTTCCAATGTAATAAAGATCAAATCGTTCAGGGAGTGTAAAATCGCATTGAATTGTAGCACATTGCCATTTTCTCCCTAAAGCATCTCTCAATTTTACATCTATCTTAGGCCCGTAAAAGGCGCCGTCGCCCTCATTAATGTCATAAGGAAGGTTATTATCCTCCATGGCCTTTATAAGGGCCTGTGTCGCATTTTCCCAATCTTCATCTGAGCCGATGGATTTCTCTGGCCTTGTGCTTATCTCCAAGTCATAGTCGAAATTGAATATCGCCATCATATCTTTCACAAAGTCCAGAACCCCTTTTATCTCTGAGTTCAGTTGCTCAGGGGTGCATATAATGTGCGCGTCATCCTGGGTAAACTCTCTAACCCTCAGAAGCCCATGCAATACACCCGAGCGTTCATGACGGTGCACGATGCCCAATTCGAAATACCGCTTTGGCAAGTCCCTGTAACTCCGAATCTTTGAGCGGTAAATCATCATATGAGCGAGGCAGTTCATAGGTTTTATGCCATAGGACTGCTCATCAATAAGTGTAAAGTACATATTTTCTCTATAGTTCTCGAAATGCCCGGATTTTTTCCACAGCTCTGTCTTGAGTAACTGAGGGCCTCGTACTATTTCATAGCCTCGTTTTAGATGCTCCTTTACCTCGAAGTCTTCCAGAATGTATCGGAGCATTGCTCCCTTAGGGTGCCACACCACCATCCCGGCGCCGATCTCTTCGTACGTATTAAACAATTCCAGTTGAGGCCCCAGCCTGACATGATTCCTTTTGCGCGCTTCTTCCAGTCTCTGCAAGTAGGCCTTAAGCTCCTTCCTATTGGGAAAAGCAACACCGTATATCCGGCTCAGCATCTCACGTCTTTCATCGCCCCGCCAATATGCGCCCGCAACCTTTGTCAGCTTATAGGCCTTTATCTTTCCAGTGGATGGAATATGGGGACCTCTACATAAATCAGTAAAGCTACCTTGGGTATAAAGAGAAACCCCATCGTCGTCGATGTCCTGCAGTAGTTCGAGCTTATACTTTTCCCCCTGTTGTTCAAAAAAACGAACAGCCTCTTCCTTGCTTACCTCTTTGCGCTGGAAGGGATAGTCAGCCTTGATGATCTCGGCCATTTTCTCTTCGATCTTTGGGAGATCTTCTTCCCTGAAGGGACGCTCATAGTCAAAGTCATAATAAAACCCATCTTCAATAGCAGGACCTATCGTCACCTTAACCCCGGGAAACAGTTCTTTGACCGCCATTGCCATGACGTGAGAAGTGCTATGCCGCAGTATTTCAAGCCCCTCAGGAGAGTCAACGTAAATGGGTTCCAGCTCGGCAGCCCCATCCAAAGGAACGCCTATGTCACGGACTTCCCCGTTCAACCGGACCGCTACCACGTCTTCAATTCTTTTAACTTTGAGCTGCTTAAGAGCATCAAACGCAGTAAGAGATTCGGCCTCAATGACCTCGGGCTCTCTGTCTTTCAGTTTTATCTGGTACTCCTTCATTGCGCCCATGCGTAAAGAAAATAAGGCATCTGAGTGAACCTACTCTTTACGTCAGATGCCTCTCAAAACAAAGTTTTTGCTGGAATAAAGATAAACAAATCCAATTTGTTAAACAGGTCTTCTCCTTGGATTACCGTATTAAGCTTAATAGTATTTGCCAAAACCCCTCTGCACACACGTAAAACTAGTTTCTTATAGTTGACAACTTGAAGAAATGCAAGAAAAAAATGGGCAAACCCTCCAACGTACCGGTCAAAAAAGGGACGAAAAAATAGGCCGCCATAGTGGCAGCCCAATTGATTCTCACTGGTAGGCGCGATGGGATTTGAACCCATGACCACTACCGCGTCAAGGTAGTGCTCTCCCCCTGAGCTACGCGCCTATCTAAATATTATGATTATCAGTACTCAGGCCCGTTGTCAAGACTTATGATCCCTGCCCATCTTTGCTGTTGGGCTTGGGCCCGTTGCCAATCACCTTAAACCAGAAGTACATATAATGTAGGCCTGAACTAATAGTAAAAAGACCTGTTAACCAAAAAACCAACCGATGGAAACCTGGAGAAAAATGAAAGTATCCAGCAGAAAGTACAACAAAAACAGTAATGAGTTGAAGACACGTAGTGGTTTTGCTTATTAGAGACGGCTGGATTTTGATGCTCAGGCCGTTGATAAACAGAACAGATACCCCCAGCAAAATGAGCACGTCACGGCTGATAACGATTACAGTTAGCCAGGAGGGCATAAAGCCCCTGAAAGACAATACAACAAAGGCTGCTACTAGTAATATTTTGTCAGCCAGGGGATCAAGGTACGAGCCAAGCGTGCTTTTCTGATTGAATATTCTGGCGACAAGGCCATCTGCGCCATCACTTAATCCTGCCACCACAAATACTACCAATGCAGGCAGAAACCTTTCATTCAGGAGGTATATGATAAAGATAGGTGCCAGAATTATCCTCAAGCTAGTTATAAGATTCGGTATGGTCATTTCACTATCTCATCTATTCTATTATTCCAGCATTCCATCCTCTAGTCCCTATTGTTCGCCTTTGTCTCCAACGAGAAACGTCACCTCTCCTTCCCTTTTCTCTACACCCTGTATTGGGACCGGGAGTGCATCATGGTACATAATCAAGTTGGCAAACTTATCCTCATTTCCCTCAAATTCTACCTCAAAGGACACGTAATGGCTACCAATTCTACTTTGTCTGAACTCTTTGACTCCTGGAATCTCCTTGCTCATGAAGTCTCGAAGCTTTTTATACTGGGCGTAGCTATGCAATCCTTTCAGAGTGACCTCAAATTTCCTAAGAATTACCTTTCTCGCACCGCCTGCCTCTACTATGCATGCCTCAAGACTTGGCATTATGCCTCTCACAATATCTTCAAGCCCTGCCACGATTTTCTCCATGTCTGCACCTGTAGCTGAAGAGCCCACTCTCGTTAAACGACAGTGCTCTTCTCCGTCTTTCACGCTTACTACTACAAGTAAAAGAGAAATCTCCCCAGAGGCATCAATACTGCTTTTCCCATATATAACAACATCTGCGCCAAAGACCTCACCCCATCTTTTTATAAGATCCGGGCTCAAATTAGGTTGTCTCATGTCCATACTTACATCTTGACCAGGCAAGGACGTAGTGCGGTTGATCAAATCGTACCCCTTATCTTGAAAGGCCCTGAGCAGCACAAGCTCAGTTGGAGACAAAGGGGGCATATCGTTTGGATCAGCCCACCAGTATTCAACAGAGTCCTTGAGAGCACTTCCCACCAGAAACAGTATTCTTATTGGTTTTGCCTCTGCACTTAACAGGCCCTGTTCACGGAGCCTCTCGAGCATAAGCTTGGTATTAATCTTCATTTTCAAGAGTACACTGTATTTATCCCCTATCTGCACTTCTTTGAGGACCTGATAATTCTCCACAAGTTCTTTTGCGTTTGGGATAACTGCCTCAATGAGAGTATCTAGATGTTCCGATATTGCCTTTTCTCCCAAGAAAGCCATTAGGTAGAATTCTAGCCCTTTAGAGATGGCCGAAGAAATGGCATTTTGTCTAGCTGCAGCCACATTATCTTCAACAACTTTGGCATTTCCCAGGGCAAGGGTCTCGCTCCCTTTCCCTTGCCACTGGCTACCTTGACAGTATCCACGTGACCATCCGCCCCCCAGTAATAATATCAATATGAGCGAAAAGCTAAGTAGTTTCTCCACGCCGATGTTCCAAAGGCATGTGTAATCCCTTATTGCATATGTATGTCTATGTGGTGGCACCTTCTCTCCTTTTATCTTTCTTACCCAGGATAGCAGGATAGTAAGAATCCAAATTCTTCTGGAAATCGACCATTGGAATATAATTATAGCTCCTCAATGAAACGATCACCTTAGCAAGTCCTTTAACTTGCTTATTGTTAAAAGGGCATCAGGCCCTGATAACAACTCCATGGGATGGAACAGCCCTTGTTCAGTTGCCATTAGATGCAAATGGGTTGTGCACAGCAGCACATCAGAGAGGTAAGGGGCTCTATCACTGATGTCACTAAATACCGCTCTTTCTGAATTTTTCGATCTTCCTGCCAAGGGGCCTATCGCGGTCTTCCTAAGGATATCAGCAACAATAGTGGCAAATTCGGACCTCGTAACCTGCAGATCAGGGCCAAACCCGCCATCTGGCAACAAGGTAAGCCCTTGTATACCCAGGCGCAAAACCTTACTGATTTCATCCCTGTATGGGTGTTTTACCACATCCTGTGGTGGAAAAAAGTCTGCATTTAATCCGCCCTTGGGGCGGTTAAGATGGTTTCCGATTGATACCCCGCTGCTTGCGGCGGGGTAGTTCATCTCACCAAGGATACCAATGCCTCTTTCCTTGTAAACCTTGTCTAGATGAAGCTCTTCAATAAAGAGCACTGCTACATCTGCTCTAGTCAAGGCATCCTTAAAGGCAACAGACCGCGCAAAATCACTTTCAGGGCTTGCCTCAATCACTTTTTTCACTGAATCCAGTTCTTCTTTCGCCTTACTACATGAGGAGCCCCCTATTTTTACCGCCTCTCTAAAGGCCCATAAAGCCTTTGGAAACATACCAGCCTGTCCGTATGCCAGCCCCATGTAATAGTATGCCTCAAAATTACTTGGAAAATACTCAAGTGCCTCAGTGAAAAAGTTCTCTGTTCTCTCAATCCATCCAGTTGCCTTTCGTAATATGCACAAACGCATGAATCCCACTGCGGCCATGCTTCTATCTCTGTCATCTTTAGAACACGATTTGGCGTGAGCCATAGTCCTAAACGCCTCTTCAAATCTCTCTTGGAGGCCCAATGAAATGGCAATCCCCCTTATTGCTGTGCAGCAAGTGGGATCGAGTTTGAAGGCCATACGGAACTCATATCTTGCGTCCTCGATACGCCCGAGTTCAAGCAGCCTTACACCGTTTGTCAAGCGATGCTCAGGAGAATCAAGTACAAATTCTCTGGTTGCAGGTACGCATGCGCTGAGACACAACACACCAATACATAACATCAGGCAAATCCCGGCCCTCTTTGACCCCGCTTTTCTTATATATCCCATCTTGAAAACCCCGAACTACTCAATAAGATTTCCCCCTACTTCAAGAGGAAAACAACCTTGCAATGGTGAAACAGCTCCAGGTTGCTTGGCTCACTTCTAATGAGCTCAGCGTCAGCGTTAGTCAGTACTACAATAGTCGGCATGCCTTCAAGGACTTTGAACGCCTTCAGTACCAGTGGCCTTGACCCGAGCCACAACTCTTTAACTCTTGAATCTGTCCCAGCCACATATTTAACCATACCATCCCTAACCACACATTCCCTGCTCACATAGGCAGGTCCAAAAATCTCCTCTTTCCTCTCGTTGACGATCCTTGGGATCATACAGGGTTTGAATCCTATCGCCCTGCAGTCGATCAAGATACCACTATATGCTTCAGTGACTTTTCCGTTAGGGGAAACGACTTGCGTTATGGGTTCGATAGTTTTTATATAGTCAGGAATAAGCAATTCACCCAGTTCTCCATCGAACCTCAACGACAGTGTTACCTTAACCTTTCCTTCACTGCCAAACCATATATCAGCCGCTTCCGCCTTTTTGAGGTACGGCAGGAGAGCTTCTGATCTTCTACGATCATTGACCAACAAATCACCGACACTCTTACCAGAATCAAGTGGAAGGCTTTTGAGGATAGAAAGAAGATTATCTCTGGCCGCCTCAATGGCCTGGCATTTTGCTATTGATCTGGCCTGAGGCTCATTACCACTCATCTTGATATAGGAACTAGAGCCAGTGGCCTCAATGATCCTGTTGGTCCAATCAATCTGTCCATTGTCCAGCTTTTGGATGAAATTTGCTGAACTAGCCTCCTGGGGTCCACTCAGCCATACTAGTAACAACATTAACGCCAATATACAGCTTCGGAACTTGTTATTCATCTCCTACCTGCTTCCATGTCCATGAACCCGCGGCACAGCGAGGGGTTCTCACATGTTTAGAAACTTCTTCGATCTTCTCAACATGGTCTCATGCTCGTCGGGCCTGACCCACAAGAACTCGTCTTCTGCCTTAAACCATGTAATCTGTCTCTTGGCATATCTTCTCGTGTCTCTTTGCATCTGGGCCAAGGCCTCTTCCAGCGACCAGTCCCCTGTGATGTACTTTGTCATATGCCGGTAACCAATTGCCTGCATAGGTTTTAGCTTAGGGGAGTAACCACTTTCAAGAAGATGTCTCGTCTCATCCACAAGCCCCTGTTCGATCATCTTTACACATCGCCGATTAATCCTCTCGTAGAGTGCAACTCGATCAAGGTACAGGCAAAATAAGATATCATCAAAAGGCCTATCTTTGAAGCCATGTCGCCTTGCCAGTTCAGACAGCTTTTTATTTGTCAATTTGTAAATCTCAATGGCTCTGGTTACTCGAATCTTGTCATTCGGGTGAATTCGTGCAGCAGCCTCAGGGTCAATCTCCTCCAATTTCCTATGCATGGCTTGAGCACCCTGTTCTTCATATTGCTTGACCAACCTGTGCCTTAACTCCGGGTCCGCCGCCGGGCAAGAGAAAAGTCCTCCCCTCAGGGTCCTGATGTAAAGCCCCGTACCCCCTACCACTATGGGGACCATCCCCTTGGCCGAAATTTCTTCAATAATTGGCAATGCCATTGATCTGTATAATGAAGCGTTGAATGGTTCATCAGGATCTACAATATCCAGCATATGATGCGTGGCCAAGGCACGTTGCTCTGCGGTCGGCTTTGCAGTGCCTATGTCCATTTTTCTATAGACCTGCATAGAATCTGCGTTTATGATTTCCCCGCCCAACGCCCTGGCCAACGAGATGGCGAGATGGCTCTTTCCTGTTGCAGTGGGTCCGCCGATTATTATTACCTTTGCTCTGGGCTCCCTCATCTGTCACACCACCCGCTTAAACATCTTCTCCAATTCGAAAAATGTAATTTTTCTAAATATTGGTCTTCCATGCGGGCAGTTTGTAGGCAATCCTGTTTGATTTAACTGGTCCAGAAGTGCCTGCATTTCGGCCATTTTCATGGGATATCCGGCTCTTATGGCACCATGGCATGCCATTAGACTTATGACCTTCCCCAATAAATGCTCTTTTTCTTGTCCCTGCTCGAGAGCAGATATCACCTCGCCCAGTAAGATTTCCCAATCAGCGCCTTCCAGTAAAGAGGGGACAGAGCAAAGCAATATTGTCTGGCCGCCAAAGTCCTCAACTTCGATCCCAAAGTCAGCCAGCATCTGATTTTTTTGCTCCAAGACCCGTTTCTCCCGGATACTTAGCTCTAAAGTCTTTGGCAACAAAAGACGCTGAATCTCCAATCCATTTTCCTGGATGCCCTTCATCAACTTCTCATAAAGGACCCTTTCATGTGCAGCATGTTGGTCTACAATAACCAACCCATCAGCACCCTCGCAGAGAATATATGTATAGTTCAATTGCCCTAGAATCCGAACATGCCCTTGGAGCAGTGGCACTTGCCCACCCTGCTCATCTACTGATCCGTAATCTTCTGAAACGCCAATTGGAGCCTGTCCCTCGATCTCTCCCCAAGTCATTTGCACTGGCTCACTAGCCTGAAGGTTACTTTCTGCTTCCTGGAGGCTGTAGGAGTAAATCTTAGCCCCCAGGCCTTCGTCCACAACTCGGACAATTTCCTTAAAAAGAGAGGCAGAGTCACGAAAACGAACTTCTTGTTTTGCAGGGTGCACGTTTACGTCCACCAGGCTAGGATCTACGTCAATAAAGATAACTGCTTGAGGATAAAGCCCTTTCATAAGCCGGCGGCCGTAGCCCTCAACAACCGCCTTGTTGACCAGTTTATCTCTTACGTTTCTCTTGTTTACGTACACATACAGTTTGTCCGCTCTCGTTCGAGCAAAGTCAGGCAGACCAAGGTAGGCCCTGAGGTGAAATCCTGGAAAAACTGTGGATACTGACACCATTTGATCCGCTACCGCCCTACCCAGTACTGCTGTGAGACGGGGAATTAGGTCATTCGAAGATGGCAGATTCATTATTGTTCTCTGCTCATTTTCAAGGCTAAAATGGATATTCTCAAATCCAAGGGAATGTCTTGCAAATACATCCACGATACTATCAGCTTCTGCCCTCACTGTTCTAAGAAATTTTTTCCTTGCCGGAATATTGTAAAAAAGATCTCTTACTTCCACTGTCGTGCCTTTTGCAGTGCCTATTTCTTCTACATCCTGGACTCTTCCGCCCGAAACCTTTAACCGATGTCCTACCAGCGCCTCCTTCTGCCTTGTCGTAATCGTTAACCGAGATACCGCGGCTATGCTGGCCAGCGCCTCCCCCCTAAAACCAAGTGAACTAATGGCCATCAGGTCGTCCGCATCATGTATCTTGCTTGTGGCATGCCTTTCAATACAGAGGAGAAGATCATCTCTGGACATGCCCACTCCGTTGTCGCTGACCCTAATCAACGACTTGCCGCCTCTGCCGATACTTACCACAATGCGGTCAGCTCCCGCATCGATGCTATTGTCTACCAACTCTCTAACTACGGAGCTTGGCCTGTCTATCACCTCTCCTGCTGCGATTCGTATCGCAACTTTCTCTGATAATATCCTTATTTGATTCATATCCGAAAGATGTGTCCACTCTCAGGTCTTGGCAGATAGGCTCGCTTTGAACGTAAAATGCGGGTAAGAAGGCCTTTAGACCAAGTCCGCTTGAGCCTTCTCGTTCCATTTGGATCATATTTGAGGCATATCGAGTGATACGGGTCTTGAAGAAATTCACTGACAAAAAGAGAGGAAACCAAAACGTTGCGCAGCGTGTATTCCTTGAAGCCCTCCCACCTAAATACACTACCGCTGAACAGGTTCGGAACTGCTTCATAAAGATAGTCTGATACCTTTACACTCTGGGTATAGATCTTCTTTCTGGTTTTAAGGCCGTTTTTTTTCCTACTGGTTACCGACCGCAAGATATCATCACACGCCCTTTGATCAGTAGTGAGAACCTCTCTTGCTATCCTCGTGTATACAGGGCCCACCGCATAATCAGCCCTGATCTCCCAGGATAAATGCGCACCCCTCCTTTTGTTTGGGAATATATTGACTAAATTGGGTATAAAAACATTATGTGCAATGACATCTGCCGCGAGATGGGCCAAAAACCCGTAGGCATAAGCCTTTTCTTCGTCTGCTCTAGCTTGATCCAATAAAGCGAACCCCCCCTTCCAATGGTGTGCGTGCCTAGTGCTATTCATATGCCCTTTCATTAAAAAGAAATCAGCTGCTAGAGAGCCATACAGATATTCGAGTGGATTAGACAAGATAATAGTGCCTATAGCCGAAAAGAGGCTACCAGCCGTATCAAGGGTGCGAAGTGCAATTACCATATGCACACCAGGACCCCACGCAAAGGCATGGCTCGAAACCAACATATCAATTAGAAATATCACGGCCACTATTGCACTCACCCTGGCCCCGAACTTGGTCATTTTCTTAGTCCAATTCTTATTCAATTTATAGGCCTTTCTGGATAAAAGTTATCTGGGCAATGGACGTTACTATACCTCTTTTGCCCTTCACATGGAAGAGAAAGAATGCAAACAGCTCCCTTCGCCTACCGCCTTATGTCCTTTTGGTCATTCACATAGATTCAGCGATTGAAACCGTTCTATCACCCAACATATTGACATAGCTGCCCAACTCATTATCATACCAACCGTAAATGACCGCCTGGGTGATCGCTATTCTTGCTATACCTTCAACCCCCATAGGCCTTGCACCAGGCTCCATGCTACATACCTTTGCAAGATCTATAGGAACTTCCGCGGTTCTGGTATGCGTCTCATGGGCTTCTATAATGGCAGCAGCCCTTGGAAGTCCGATAATGTCACTGGAGACATTTTGTTCCTCTGTGTAATGCAAGTAACCTCTGGGGTCATTCGCTGCAGCTTCTTTGTAAATATCATTTATGTAATCGCGCCTAATAGGTTCACCTGTAGGTTCCTCCTGCAAGTTAACAACCAGTATAACCAACGAGCCTGTGCTGTTGGGAATTCGCACCGACTCAGCTATAAATCCAATTCCCTTCATCTGGGGAATCACCAGTCCAAGGGTATCTGCAGCCCCTGTGGTGGTCAGAATTATATTATTCAGCACGCTCCTATTTTTCCTTAAATCTGTGGCCCCTTCCTTTGGGAGCCTGTCCAATACCTCCTGGGACCCCGTCACTGCATGTACTGTTGCCATGGAGGCCGTAAGAATCCGATCTGCCCCAAAATGATCTATTAAAGGCTTCATCATGTGTGCCAGGCACGTGGTAGTGCAGGAGGCATTGGAAATCAATTTATGGATCCTCGGATCGAAATCATTTTCATTTACGCCCATTACGGTGGTTACAGAGTCCTCAGGGATCTCTCGGCTCTTGTCCTTTATTTTAAAGGGAGCTGAGACAATAACCTTTTCTGCCCCTGCCTCCAGATGCCCACGCAAAGAGCCTTTAGGTGTGTGTGGCGGTGCCGTGGGGTCGCGGAATTTCCCCGTAGTGTCCACTACCAAATGGACCCCATGCTCTGCCCATGCTATGTCTCTGGGGTTTCTTGACTCCCCAAGTATTTTTATCCTTATACCTTCGACGATTAGCTCTCCTTTCTTCTCGTCTACCTTTTCCACGGCCTTCCCACCCCTATACCCCTTGAGATACCCGCCGAGAGATCCGTAAGTCGAGTCTCTTTCAATATAATGGGCCACATCGTATAGAGATGTACCAACCTGACGACCAATGTTAACCACAATTTGTGGAAAGTATTTCCTAGCGATGTGATGCCACAAGGTCAACTTTCCTATCCTTCCAAGACCATTTATCCCCAATACCATATCATCTCTGGATCTTAACGTATCGAAGGTCTCCATTTTCAAGCCCTCACTATTTCCTTGATTTTCATTATCCCAAGATAAACGCTTCCTTCTGTCCCATCAATACTGATCCAATCCCCGGATCGCACTATTGTGCCGTTAAGAGAACAACTCCGTTCCTTTTCCATACAAATGAGGTTTGCACAGCCCACTACACAGGTTTTGCCCAACCGGTGTGCAACAATAGCTGCGTGACTGGTGGACCCGCCGCGTGCAGTAAGCAAACCGTCTGCTTCATAAATCTCTTTGATATCGTCAGGTACCGTGTCTCCCCTGATGAGAATAAGTGACGTATTGGGCTCCTTGAGCCTCCAGTGCCTGATCTCTTCTAGGCTGAAAACAGCTCTTCCTGTCATGGCGCCACCACTTACCCCTATTCCATGCCCCAAAAACTCAACCTTGCCTTTTTGGGCCAGATCAAAAGAATAAAACTTCTTTTTCTGCCTCATGACCATATCACGGGTCTGCAGAAAATAAAGATCATCGGCACTAGGGCCCTCAAAGGTAAACTCAATCTCCTGGGGGCTCCATCTCCTTTCGTAGATAAGTTCCTTTGACCATTCCCTGAGATGCCGGTAAATCTCAGGGAACTTCACTTCGAGGCTACTGTCTGGCTCGCGGTTTTCTCCTTCAGCCTGTTTTACGGAGATGGGCAATGTCTTAACAAGCCCCGAAACCACATCCTCACCCTGGTTACCCAGCGTAAAATCACCCCAAAGAATTATCATGTCTCCAGCCCATCGTGGGTTATGGGTAAAAAACACTCCAGAACCGGATTCCGCTGAATAATTCCCAAACACCATCGTCTGCACTGTTACCGCAGTACCCCACTCATCTGAAATTCCCATAATCCTCCTGTAGGTGACTGCCTTGGGCGCATTCCAGGAATCAAACACCTTACTCACAGCAATCATCAATTGTTTAAAGGGATCCAGCTCAATCTCTATTCCATAATCCCGAATCAATTCTTCATATGCAAGGGCCACCTCCTTCATTTGCTCCCCTGAAAACTGCCTTTTTAGGGGCAGGCCCAACCGATCTTTGAAATCCGAAATAACGGCATCAAAAAGGTCTCTCTCGATCCCATAGGCCATTCCATAGGACTGGAGAAAACGCCTGTAGGTATCCCACGCAAACCACTGGTTCTGTGTTAGGTCAACAAGCCCTTCAACAATGACATGATTAACGCCCACGTCAAGGAATGTACTCATCATCCCAGGTTGAGAAATGGAAGAACCACTTCTAACAGATAGCAACAAGGGGTTGCTCGGATTTCCAAATTGTTTTCCAGTTAGTTTCTCAAGTCTTTTCACCTCTCTCGCAACTTGCTCCTCAAGGTTCTTTCTTGCCGGAGGGTAGTCTTCCACTACTTCTCGGCACCTAAAAACCTCAGTTGTGATTATAAAGCCAGGAGGAACAGGCAATCCAAGGCTCATTAGTCGGACAAGGTTAAGCCCTTTGTTGCCCAGGTGTATTAGATCCCCTACATTCGCATTTACGGGATATATTGGTGTTATGGCCTTCTTTGGGTCATAGCTCAACAGCTTTTGAACCTTTTCCTTGGGGAGTCGGTCGGCCTGCTGATAGAGAGTGTTCAAAATGCGCGCGATGAAAACGTCCATTTGCTGCAAGCCTAACGAAGATGCTATGAGGTCCCTTAGAAATATTTCCGATACCATGTGGACGAACCGCGCGGGGTCCTCGTCCTCTACATTTCGGTACTTTGGAAGTAGATCTTTTTTTGGCACCTGGGTAATGATCTTCATCAGATTATTCTGGTGCACATTGTTGAAGTAATCGTGCACTATGTTGCTTACCGCAAGGGCCAATCCCCTGAAAATATCAACAAACTGAGTAGATGAAAATCCTCTTATCTTTAACGAATGGGCTAGAAGATCGAGTTGTCTCGCCACTTCAAGCGACTCTATCCCGTCTAGTCTGAGCCCTCTATCAAAGAGCATCAGATATTCGTATATTTGCGAGATCGTTTCACGGGTAATAAATTCAAGGTTCAATTCATTTACCAATTCCTCGAATAGTACATTTACCAGTGCCTCAATTCTGAAAGTCAGCCCCAATGCATCAAACTTCAACTCATGATAGCTTCCATACATTGAGGGGATATCCACTGTAAAATGTCTCTTTCGATATATATCTTCTCTCGCCTCAAAACCCCTGGGCGCAAGGATGATTTGCTTTAATTTTTCTAAATACATCAAGAGGCGTAGTAGCTTCTTGCGCTTTGATGTCTCTGAGAGGGCGTCCTGTAATTCGGATAAATCAGGAAGGCCCGTTGCCTGGAGCTGAGACAGGTAAGTCTCCATCTCAGTAAATACCACCTGGTACTTTTGGCACAACAGCTTGTAAAAGCGAATGGCCATCGCCAATCTTTCATAGTCCACGGATGAAACACCTGTAACCTCCCATAGTTTTTCTCGCATACCTGTCTCGTCAACACGGAGAAGGTCCTTTACGGATTTGATATCTTCAACCTCATAGACCTTGTTTATGAGGTCGTGCACGCCATCTATGTATGCGCCATCTTCCTTCACCTGAGCAAAGATATTTGCAGGAATATAGGAACGTACAAAGTCTTTATTCTTAGTTCTCCAAAACTCAAACACCCCCTCCATAAGATTAATAATCTGGTTGCTGCTCTCGACGTGGCTTTGTTTTCTAAGGAAGTGAATAAGGGGGTCTTTTCGAAGACAGACCTCATCGATCCTCGTCGAGATATCCCTTAATTTGCCTTCAGCTCCTATGTCATTGAAATAGGTTGGAAAAAGCCTCATTAATTGTTTGGCCAGGTTGTAGACCGGACCAAAATCACTGTTTAGAAACCTGGAGATATCCCTGGGGAAAAGGTCCGTGTCTTTTATGAAAACTCCTGTTAGGGCCAGGTATATAATCAGAGATGAGAGAAGCTTCTTCGACCACTTAGGTTTGAGCTCAATTAACTCCATCCAGGTGCGTATATTCTGAATATGGTAGGGATTGGATCTCACCTGCCAGTCGTCACCAATCCCTTGTATCCGTGGCGCTTGAAATCCGAGAGACACAATTGATTCGATGAAAAAGTCTACCAGATCACTTTCATCGGTCTTGTAGACGGCCTCCCCCATATTCTTCACGCAGTTAAGGGCAGTAGCTGCAAACCTGGTGGAGCTAGTTTTCAAGATATTAAAGGTCTTATCCAGATATTTGTAAATGACCGGCAATTCTTCATTGGTGATCAACTGGGCCATCGTCCTGTTGATCTCCCGTAGCGTGTCCTCATGCACAGACGACAGACCCTCAATGTTCATGATATGCAAAAGAAAAATCAGTTTAAGTAGTCTACCTTGTCCGTCCTGGGCAAGGGACCTTTCAATCGCTGGGGGAATCTTATTGTAGGCCTTGACGATCTGCCCATATCCGGGCAGCACAAGCATTGCTCTCAAGGCATCAGGCGAGTCAATGTGATAACTGCTTCTTATTGCCTTGACTTGACCCTGATACTCTTTTAATTGAGCATGGGTAATTGGTTTAAAAACTTTTCCAAGCCCATTTACCGTTATGTTAGAGCCCGATTCCTTTTCAAACCATTCTATGGGGTCTGTCTCATTGAGCCAGTAGTTATATGTGAAATCATAGTATCTGATCAGTAGCTTGTTGATTGGCCGAAAATCAACCTCTGCGTCAACACTTTCAGCAAATATGGCGCCTACCTTGTTTAGTTGATAAAAACTCTTTGCGAAAAGCGCGAAAGTATCTGATGGGTATGAAGCTATCCTTTCGAATACGGAATCGAGAGTTGGGAGGATACGGCCGAGATCGGGGCCGGAATCTTTGAGAATCCTCTGGATGAAGAATAACAGGTTATCTACAGCATTCTTTCGGACTTCTTCATCGCCAGAATTCTCCAGGGCCTGGAAAAATATGTCCATGTAAATTTCAATAGCCTCTGGGGCCTTCTCATGGCTCTTCAAGATATGAAAATAATTTAATGCATAGGATCTTGTTTCTTTGACTATATAAGCCCAGTTTCTATACGGATGACATATCTCTTCAAGTAAGACCCTTAATCCCTTCCGTGCTCCTTCAAACTTCTGAAGAACCTGTTCGAGTACAAGATAGCGGCCATGAACAGTGACATCCACTTTACTGCAAGCAATATTGACTTCCAGTGCCTTGGACGTCATGGCTTTCTCCTGTGGCAAACGAAAATGAACTACCCCGCCCGCCGCAAGCAGCGGGGTATCAGTCGGAAACCATCTTAACCGCCCCAAGGGGCGCGGAATTAATCCACCTCTGGCGGATTAAAATCAATTATCGGAGGTTAAGTGAGGCTAACTTTGGAGTTATTCTAGCATGGAAGCTCATATTCTTTCCACTAATAATCACAAAAAACTTTAAGCATTTTTTGGAGGATTTCAATATATCTATTTACTCCCATGAATTCAATTTTCTTGATAAATTTTCCCTCCCTTTGCTAATATCTCTCGCCAAAACGGCGCCTCAAAATCGCAGCTAAATTCGCTCTCCTTGGGGCCAGTGGGCGATATGGAAAAAGACTATTGGTTGAGCAAAGGCAAAGGGCACAGGCAGAGACTCAGGGAAAAATTCCTAGAAGGAGGCCTTGCCCGATTCAGCGATGAGGAAGTGGTTGAGTTCCTTCTAACCCTGGGCACCCCACGGGGTGACCTGAAACCCCAGGCAAGGGAAGCAATAAAGCGCTTCGGAAGCCTCTCAGGAGTCCTCTCTGCACCCATTGACAAGCTCACAGAGATAAAGGGTATTGGCCAAAAAAACGCGCTCTACCTCAGTCTTGTTCACCAAGTCGCCAACCGCTATCTAAAGGACAGGGCTCGGCAAAAACCTTTTTTTCACAGCTCTCAGGAAATCTTCGATTATCTCTTCCATTCCATGAAGGATCTGAAACGCGAGGTATTCAAGGTTATCTTTCTCACCAGGAAAAACGAGCTTATCGAAGACCGAGACATGTTTTATGGAACCTTGGCAGCCAGCGCTGTCTATCCGCGGGAAATTCTTTCTGCTGCACTTGAACTCAAGGCAGCGGCCCTTGTCTTTGTGCATAACCACCCTTCGGGTGATCCCAACCCATCAAAGGAAGATGACCGCATTACAAAGGAACTGGTTTGGTCCGCCAAGCTTTTACAAGTACAGGTGTTGGACCATATTATCATAGGAAATGGCCGATATTTCAGTTACGCAGACCAAGGCTTAATCAGACGTTTTCAGGCAGAATTTAGCAGATGGACCGAGGGGCTTTTCAAGCCTTGACAGGCAAGTCCAAAATGTCATAAAAAATAATTAAAAGGGTTTTGTCCTTCTACCTTAGGCCTTACGCAGTATGCCCTGAGCCTTCATACTTCCGTGCGAGAGTGGCGGAACTGGTAGACGCGCTGGACTTAGGA